>Ga0325401_1000006_pt1 | contig 212488 bp, 220 predicted proteins | sample PopdelMetagenome_FD_205666 | JGI IMG/M metagenome (GOLD analysis project Ga0325401, IMG submission 205666) | Populus deltoides microbial communities from Bellville, Georgia, United States - Xylem-PdKOR-R2 | ecosystem: Host-associated > Plants > Phyllosphere > Stem > Wood/Secondary xylem...
GCCTGCTTTCCTGCCCCACGGCTGGAGCGGGTAGCGGGAATCGAACCCGCGTATTCAGCTTGGAAGGCTGCTGCACTACCATTGTGCTATACCCGCGGCCGAGGACGCGATTGCCACGGTGGCGCCCGTCAGGTCAACCGTTCATGCGGTAAAGAGGGTTCAGGCGGGCAGCGCCCCGTCCTCTAGGCGGCGCCAGCCGGCGGGACCCAGCATCTCGATCGGGCGATAGCGCGTCTTGTAGGCCATGCGGGCCGATCCGTTCACCCAGTAACCCAGATAGACGTAAGGAAGGCCCGCTTCCCGCGCGCGGGTGATGTGGTCCATGATGACGTAGTTGCCCAGGCCCGGCCGGTCGGGATCGTCGGCGGCGAAGAAGCTGTAGATCATCGATAGCCCGTCCGCCTGCCGGTCCGTCAGGCACGCCGCCACCAGCCGGCCACGACCACGCGTCGAGGGTTCGCGATATTCGATGATGAGCGAGTTGACGGGCGAATGCTCGACCATGTCGGCATAATCCTCTTCGTCCATGCCCGCCATGCCGCCGCCGGGGTGCCGCGCGGACAGGTAGCGGCGGAGCAGCTGGTACTGCTCGTCCGTGGCCCAGGCGCGGCAGGCGCTGACCTGAAGATCGGCATGGCGGCGCATCAGCTTGCGCTGCGTGGCGTTGGCGCGGAACTCGGGCGTGACCACGCGCACGGACACGCAGGCGGAACAGCCCGCGCAGGAGGGGCGATAGGCGACCCCCTGCGACCGGCGGAAGCCGATGCGTCCCAACGCGTCGTTCAGCTCGCCCGCGTGGGGGCCCGTAAGCTCGGTGAACACCTTCCGCTCCTGCCGCCCAGGCAAGTAGGGGCAGGGCGCCGGGCTGGTGACGAAGAAGCGCGGGAAGCGGAAGGGCGCGGTCACCGGCGGCGATGATCCTTGGGGGCAAGACGTACTTGCTTATGGGACGGCGCAGGGCCGGTGGAAAGCGGCTTTAGACGCGCAAGAGTAAAGGCGAGGTGTGGAGCGTCGCCCAGGATCAGGCGAGTTCCACGAAACCCACCTCATACCCCTCGTCGCGCAGCGCGGACACCAGCCGATCCAGGTGCGCGCGGTCGCGTGCCTCGCACTCGATCTCGGTGATGAGGCCCTTGGCCGGCAGGCTGGTGAAGACGCGCTGGTGATAAACCTCGATGATGTTGATGCGCTGCTGCTCGAACACGCGCGCCACGTTGAACAGCGCGCCGGGCTGGTCCTGGAGCCGGATGCGGAGCCGCGCCAGCCGGCCGGACCGGGCCAGGTCGCGCAGCAGCACGTTGGCGAGCAGCCGCGTGTCGATGTTGCCGCCGCAGAGCACCACGCCGACCGTTCGCCCGGCGAACCGCTCCGGATGTGCCAGCAGCGCGGCCATGCCAGCGGCGCCCGCGCCCTCCACCACCGTTTTCTCGATCTGGAGCAGCAGGCTGACCGCCTCCTCCAGCCGGCGCTCGGACACGAGCAGGATGTCGTTCACCAGCGCGCGCACCATCTGCGACGTGATGCCGCCCGGCTCTTTGACCGCGATGCCCTCCGCCAGCGTGTCGCCCGCGCAAGGGCGGCTGGTGCCGCGGACGCGGTTGTACATGGAGGGGAACAGCTCGGCCTCCACGCCCACCACCTCAATCGGGCGCCCCGCCGCCTTGGCGACGGTAGCCATGCCGGAGATGAGGCCACCGCCGCCGATGGGGGTCAGGAACGTGTCGATCGCGGGCACGTCCTCCAGCATCTCGACCGCCACCGTGCCCGCACCCGCGATCACGCGCGGGTCGTCAAAGGGATGGACGAAGGTGAAGCCGTTCACTGCTTCCAGCTCGCGCGCATGAGCATATGCGGCGTCGAACGTGTCGCCGTGAAGGATCACGTGCGCGCCGTGCCCCTCGGTCTGGGTCACCTTAACGGTAGGCGTGTTGGTGGGCATCACGATGGTGGACGGCACGCCCAGCCGCGTCGCGTGATAGGCCAGCCCCTGCGCATGGTTGCCCGCCGACGCCGCGATCACGCCGCGCCCCTTTGCCTCGTCCGAGAGCAGCAGCAGCGTGTTGAGCGCGCCGCGTTCCTTGTAGGCGGCGGTGAACTGGAGGTTCTCGAACTTCAGGTAGACGGTCGCGCCCGTCATGTCGGACAGGGTGCGGCTGACCAGCGTGGGTGTCCGCACGATCGAGGCCCGGACACGCGCATGAGCGGCGAGGACGTCGTCCAACGTGACGGGCAGGGCGGGCGGAACGGATGCCGAAAGCGGCTCAACTGCTCGGGTAGCCATGAACGTCCGATAGACCGCAACCGCCACGCTGGCGAGGGGGCGGGGTGAACGCTAAGGGCGCGATCCATGAAGCTCCCGTTCCGCGCCGCCCTTCTCCTGTCCGCCCTTCTGCCGACGCCCGCCATGGCCGACGCGATCGTCGACAATGTCGCGGGCGTGACGCTTGATGCGGACGGAAAGGTCGTGAGGTTCCGCGCCATCCTGCTGGATGCGGCGGGCAAGGTGGTGCGGCTGATCCCCGCCGACGAGGCGCCGCCCAAGCCGACCAGGAAGAACCCCGGTCCGCGCTACGACTGGCGCGCCGACATGGGTGGGCGGACGGTGATCCCCGGCTTCGTCGACGCGCACGGCCATGTGATGGGGCTGGGTATCGGCGCGCTGACGCTGGACCTGTCGAACACGCGATCCCTAGCGGAGGCGCAGGCGGCGATCGCGCACTACGCCGCCAAGAACGAGGACCGGCCCTGGATCATCGGTCGCGGCTGGAACCAGGAGGTATGGAAGCTGGGCCGCTTTCCGACCGCCGCCGAACTGGACCAGGCGGTGGGCGGCCGTCCCGTGGTGATGATGCGCGCGGACGGGCACGCGCTTTGGGCAAACTCCGCCGCGATCAAGGCGGCGGGCATCACCGCCGCTACGCCCCAACCAGCCGGGGGACGGATCGAGAAGCTGCCGGACGGACGGCCCGCGGGCGTGTTCGTCGACAGTGCGCAACGGCTTGTGGAGAAGGTTGTGCCTCAGCCCTCCCCCAAGGACATGAACAACGCGTTCCTGCTGGCGCAGGAGCAGCTGCTGTCCACCGGGATCACCGCGGTGGGTGCCATGTCCGTGTCGATGGACGAGTGGATGACCTATCGCCGGATCGGCGATCTGGGGGCGCTGCGCGTCCGCATCATGGCTTATGGGCAGGGGATCGCGGACACGGTGCGGATCGGCGGCACGGGGCCGACTCCCTGGCTGTACAGCGACCGGCTGCGGCTGCTGGGCGCCAAGCTCTATGCGGACGGGGCGCTGGGGTCGCGCGGGGCCTGGCTGTTCCAGCCCTATGCGGACGCGCCGGGCCAGACGGGCCTCGCCTTTCTGACCGACGACCAGCTGCAGAACCAGATGAGCCGCGCCGCCATGGACGGCTATCAGGTGGCCGTGCACGCGATCGGAGACAAGGCGAACGACCAGGTGCTGAACGCGATCGACGAGATGGCGCAGACCTACAAGGGCGACCGGCGCTGGCGGGTCGAGCACGCGCAGGTGGTGACGCCCGCCGACGTGGCGCGGTTCGGGAAGAACGGGATCGTCGCCTCCATGCAGCCGACGCACGAGACCAGCGACCGCACCATGGCGGAGGCGCGGCTGGGTGCGTCGCGGCTGGGCGGCGCCTATGCCTGGCGATCGCTGAAGGGGGCGGGAGCGACGCTCGCCTTCGGGTCGGACTTCCCCGTGGAGCGGCCGGACCCGTTCGACGGGTGGGCGGCGGCGTTCACGCGACAGGGTGCGGACGGCCAGCCCTTCGGCGGATGGCAGCCGCAGGAACGGCTGACGCGGGAGGAAGCTTGGGCCGCCTTTACCAGCGGCGGCGCCTATGCAGGCTTCGCGGAGAAGATGTTCGGGCGGCTCAGTGCCGGCCAATATGCCGACTTCTTGGTGGTGGACCGGGATCCCGAACTCGCCAGCCCCAGCGACCTTCGCGCGACCAAGGTGCAGGAGACCTGGATCGGCGGGCAAAAGGTATGGACGCGAAAATAGCTGTCATCGAAGAAGTGGGTCCGGACGCTTGCCTACATCCAGATCCCCTTATCCGATGCAAGGTGACGGGTCACGCTACCTTGGCGGGAGCGACCTCCTCCAGTTCGCGGAGCACGTAGCCGCGGCCCCAGACCGTCTCGATATAGTTCTCGCCGTCACAGGCCGAGCTCAGCTTCTTGCGGAGCTTGCAGATGAACACGTCGATGATCTTGAGCTCGGGTTCGTCCATGCCGCCGTACAGGTGGTTCAGGAACATTTCCTTGGTGAGCGTCGTGCCCTTGCGGAGCGACAGCAGCTCCAGCATCGCATATTCCTTGCCGGTCAGGTGGACGCGGGCACCGTCGACCTCCACGGTCTTGGCATCCAGGTTCACCGCCAGCTTGCCTGTCCTGATGACCGACTGGCTGTGGCCCTTGGACCGGCGGACCACCGCGTGGATACGGGCCACCAGCTCCTCGCGATGGAACGGCTTGGTGACATAGTCGTCGGCGCCGAAGCCGAAGGAACGGACCTTGGAGTCCATCTCCGCGACGCCGGACAGGATCAGCACCGGCGTCTGGACGCGGGCAGTCCGAAGCTTCTTCAGCACGTCATAGCCGTGCATGTCGGGCAGGTTCAGGTCGAGCAGGATGATGTCGTAGTCGTAGAGCTTGCCGAGGTCCAAGCCCTCTTCACCCAGGTCGGTGGTATAGACGTTGAAGCCCTCGGTTCCGAGCATCAGCTCGATTGCCTTGGCAGTGGTCGGCTCGTCCTCGATCAACAGCACGCGCATCCAGATCACTCCCCGTTGCGGCGTGTCCGAACCCCTGTTCGACCCCGCCATCGGAAACGTTAACTAAACGGCCTCTGGAGGGAAAAGGTTAATTAGGCCCTAACCTCCGACGTGATTCGCGGGGCGCCAGCAACGTGCGATGCTCCGCCCGTGGAACCGACTCTCCCAACACTTCGCGTAGGTAAAGGCTCCGAACCAGTTGAAACGTAACGACGAGTAGGGCCGCGGAGAAGAAAAGGCCGAACACGCCGAAGATCATCCCGACCGCCACGACCGAGAACAGGGTCATGGCCGGCGGAATGGCCACGACGCGCGCAGTGACGAAGGGCGTGACGAGGTTGGTCTGGATCAGTCGCACCACGGCAAAGGTGCCGAGCGCCCCCAGGAGCGGCCCAGTACCCGTCGTCGCGGCGAGCCCAAGGGCAGGCAGCATGGCTGCGAGCGGCCCCACATAGGGCACGAACTCCGACAGGCCGGTCAGCAGGCCGAGCGCGGGGGCGGACGGGACCCCGGCAATCCACAGGCCGATGCCCGTCATCACGCCCATGCTGGTCATCTGGATCAGCTGCGCGCGCAGCCACAGGCGAAGCGTCTCGCCTGCGTCGAACAGCGCATCCTCGACCGCGGGTCGCCGGGCGGGGGGCACCAGCAGGAGCAGTCCGCGCTCGTAGGTCCGGGGATCCACCGCGAAGAATATGGCGCCCACCAGCACCAGAACGAAGTTCAGCAAGCCCTGGCCCACCCCCTCGGCCAGGCCGCCGATGTCCTGCGCCACGCGGCTGCCGGCAAAGGCGGCGCGGACCGCGTCCACCACCTTGGCGCCCACGGGCGACTGGCCCGCCCAGTTCGCCAGCTGATCAAGAAGGCCGGGAAGGCGGATTACCAGCACGTTCAGCTGCTGGCGAAAGGCAATGCCGAACAGCCAGCCGAGAAAGCCGATCACCGCCAGGACGCACAGGATGCCGAGCGCCAGCGACGCCTTTCGCGGCAGGCGGGCATGGTCGTGCCACAAGTCGGCTACCGCATGGATGACGATGGCGCCCAGCACCGATCCGAAAGCCAGGATCAGGAGGTCGCTGGCCCGCCATGCCGCCAGCGCCACGCCCGCCACCAGCAGGGTCAGCACCAGCCGCCGTACAAAGCGCGAATCGTCCGCGTCGGGCGCCAGCCGGGTCAGGAACGAGGCCTTAAGTTGAGGAAGTTGAGATGGGCGACGCGTGTCTGCCGTCTCCTCGGCTTCACCTTGCACCTGCGGTCGTTCGGCGGGCGCGGAAGAGGGGGCGTCATGTGCCATTCGTCGACCTTTGGCAGATCGTGAAGTGGTAGGACAGCGACGGCGACGCATCAGTGTTCCGCGGCTATGATCGTCGCGGATGACGCCAGAGGATGTCCTGACCGGTGGCCGAAACACGGTGATCCGGCGCGGCGGGGTGGTGCATCGCCCGGCCGGTCCGTAGTCGGCGGGCGTGCTGGCTTTCCTGCGGCACCTGGAGGCGCGCGGGTTCGAGGGTGCGCCGCGGTGATCGGTAGCGGCTTCGACGAGCAGGGCCGCGAGACGCTGGACTGGGCGGCATGATGCACGACCTGCACCACGCTGCGGCAGACTTCGTCGCCCCGCACGGCGCGGTGTCGCGACCCTGGCTCGGACGTGATCTGGGCGATCCCGGCGCGGGGTTCGGGTACGGTGACGCGGGTCCCTGGAACGTGGTGGCGCGTGACGGTGTGCCGGTGGCGCTGATCGACTGGGAGACGGCGGGGCCGATGGATCCGCTGACCGATCTTGCGCAGGCATGCTGGCTGAACGCGCAGCTCCACGACGACGATGTGGTCGCGCGCGTGGGTCTGGCCGACACGCGGACGCGGGCCGGACACCTGCGGACAATGCTGGACGCTTATGGCCTTTCATCCACCAGGCGGCGTTCGCTGGTCGAGCGGATGATCGAGGTGGCGGTTCTTTCCGCTGCCGAACAGGCCGTCGAGGCAGGGATCGCGCCGGAGACCGGGGCGTCGGTCGAGCCATGGGGCTTGGCGTGGCGGAGGCGGGCGGCGGCTTGGATGGTGCGGCACCGCTCGCTGCTGGAGCGCGGCTAGGATCCAACGGCAGTGGCGGGACATCCGACCTGCGCCAGAAATTACGATCCAAGCCTAATCTGGATCGGTATGAAAAAGGTTCGTATCTAGACATATCGGCGTAAGGGTCGCGCTGGCGGACCTGTGGGCCCGCGCCGCCGCGGCCGAGCGCCGCATCCGTTGCCCAGATAAAGAATGGGCCTGAACGCAGGATGGCCGATGCCCCGCTATTTCTTTCACGTACAAGACGGCGAGGAGTTCATCGACCTCCAGGGGACCGAACTGGCCGACATGGAGGCCGCCCGGCTGGAGGCCGTGCGCTTCGCCGCCGCGCTCCTGCGGGACAAGGCGGACACGTTCTGGCAATCTTCGGAATGGCGGCTGCGGGTCGCTAACGAGGTCAACCTGACACTGTTCGACCTGACGTTCTTCGGCACCATGGCGCCGGCCGGCCGCAACGAGGCGCCGGCATGAGCGGGCGCTTGCCCGCCCCCACCATGGCTTGTCCGCGTTTTGTCCCTATATGAACAGAATTGCTGTCATGTTTTCCGTAGGCGACAGCGACCGAGAGACCCCGCGTGCTCCCGCTTACATATTCGGGGACGGCATATGGGCCTGAACTATCTTCTGCACCGACACCAGGTTTCCGTCGCCAGGGCGGCATCCGCCACGTGTGGCGGCGTTCGCAACAGTCACCAGGGATTGGTTCGCGGCTATGCCCAGCAGATCGAGGAACTGACGCGGCCGCAACGGAGCGACCGCGTGCCGCTGGTGCCGATCGCGTGAGCGAGGCCGGCTTTTTCCGTCGTCAGGCCGGGCTTCAGCGTGAACAGGCCGCCGCGGCCGATCTCGCGAATGTCCGGGAGCGTTGCGAGCGTGCCGCCGAGGCGTGGGAGGTCATGGCCGAGCGCGCGGAAAAGTCGGAGCGGCTGCGGGCGGGCCGTTCGGGTTAGGGTTGCTTCCGGCTCCCGCAACTCGTCTTCTTCTGTCAGCCCAGGTCGGGTTTGGGCTGACGGCAGCCGGGATCGATCCGAAACCGTCCGGGTGCCTGGACTGTCGCGGGTTGCCCCTGCTCAGTCGCGTAACCGCGCCGTCAGATAGGCGATCAGCGCCTCCACGCGCGCTGGGCGGAGCGGGCTGGGTGGCGTGAGCAGGTGAAGCGCGATGGGCGGCGCCCGCCATCCGGGTAGCACCGCCTCGACCCGACCCTTGTCCAGCAGGTCACCCAGCACGAAGAGGGGAAGGCGCGCCATGCCCAGTCCGGCAAGCAGGGCCGGCAGCAGTGCCTCGCCGCTGTTGGCGCTCAACGGGCCTGACGCGCGAACGGTGGCCTGCTCGCCCGCCGGGCCTAAGAAGCGCCACGGGCCGGTGACGTTGGTGTAGCCGAGCAGCGCGTGCGCCTCCAGTTCCTCCGGCTGCGACGGTTGGCCGGCGGCGGCGAGATAGGCGGGACTGGCGACCAGCCGGCTCTCGATGGTGCAGAGGCGCCGCGCCCGCAGGCTGGAATCGGGCAGGTCGGCGATGCGGAGCGCCAGGTCGTAGCCGCCGCCCACGATGTCGACGCGCGCATCGGACAGGTCCAGTTCCACTTCGACATGGGGATGTTCAGCCAGGAAGTCGGCAAGGATCGGCGCCACGCGGGTGACGCCGAAGCTCATGGGCGCGGCCACGCGGACGCGACCGGCCGGGCAGGCCGCGCCGTCCAGCGCCGCTTCCTCGGCTGCCCGCGCCTCCGCCAGCATGGCCGCGGCACGCTCGGCGAGCGGGCGGGCGGCCTCGGTGAGCGCGATACGGCGCGACGTGCGGTGGAACAGCGATTGGCCCAGCTGCGCCTCTAGCCGCGCCACGGCCTTGGATATGGTGGCCTTACCCAGTCCCAGCTGTTCGGCGGCGGCTGAGAAGGAGCGCGCCTCGGCGACGGCGGCGAAGATGGCCCAGGCTTCGAGGTCGGGGAGGCGCATGGCGGCGATGTTAGGACAGGAAACGATGTGTTTCCACCGTTTCCATTTACGACATGGTTGCGGCTCCTATGTTGATCGGGAAGCTGGAGCAACGTCACCATGACCGACCTGAAGACCCGGACCGTCACCGTCGAGCGTCGGCCTTTCGCGACACTTGGCCATGCCGATCACGGCTGGCTGGACGCGCGGCATCATTTCTCGTTCGCGAGCTACCACGACCCCGCTCGCATGGGATGGGGCGCAATCCGCGTATGGAACGACGACCGGATCGCCGCAGGCACTGGTTTTCCGGCTCACCCGCATCGCGACATGGAGATCGTGACGTTTGTGCGCACTGGCGCGATCAGCCATCGTGACTCGATGGGCAATGCCGGCCGGACCGAGGCCGGAGACGTGCAGGTGATGAGCGCCGGATCCGGGGTACGTCATGCAGAATTTAACCTGGAGGAGGGTGACACGACCCTTTTCCAGATCTGGATCGAACCCCGTGCGAAGGGCGGTGCGCCCAGCTGGGGCACGCGACCCTTCCCGAAGGGCGAGCGGGCAGGCGCCTTCACCGTGCTGGCGAGTGGCGTGGCGGGCGACGCCGACGCCCTGTCGATCCGGGCCGAGGCCCGCGTGCTGGCCGCGACGCTGAAGGCGGGCGAATGCGCCGAGTACCGGCTGAGTGCGGGCCGGCACGCCTATCTGGTTCCGGCGACGGGGCGGATCAGCCTGGACGGTCAGGTGTTCGAGGCCCGGGACGGGGCGGCGATTACCGGCGACGGCCTGTTCGAGGTCGAGGCGCTGGACGACGCCGAGATTGTTCTGGTGGACGCGGAATAAGGAGAAGCGAGACGTGGCAAAGGTTCTGGTGCTTTATTACTCTTCCTACGGTCATACCGAGCAGATGGCCGACGCGGTGGCCGACGGTGCGCGCGGCGAGGGCGCCACGGTGGACATCCGCCGCGTGGCGGAGACGGCGCCCGACAAGGTGGTGGAGTCCGCCGGGTTCAAGACGGACACGGCGCATCCCGTCATCGAGGGTCCGGACGCGCTGGCGGATTATGACGCGATCGTGGTGGGTACGCCGACGCGCTACGGCCGGATGGCGAGCCAGATGGCGGCCTTCTGGGACACCACGGGCGGCCTGTGGGCCAAGGGCGCGCTGAACGGCAAGGTGGGCGCTGCCTTTGTGTCCACCGCGACCCAGCATGGCGGGCAGGAGACGACGGCGTTCTCCGTCCTCACCAACCTGCTGCACATGGGCATGACGGTGGTCGGGCTGGACTATGGCTATCAAGGCCAGATGACGCTGGACGGCGTGCACGGCGGATCCGCCTACGGCGCCAGCACGATTGCGGGCGGCAAGGGCGAGCGGCAGCCCAGCGACGTGGACCTTGACGGCGCCCGCTACCTGGGCGCGCGCGTGGCCCGGACCGCGGCGAAGCTGTTCGGCTGAAGATGGGTCGTCCTCGCTGGCCGGGAGGAGCGGGATACTTCTATCGATGCCGCCGCTTCTTGCCTTTGGGCGGAGACGGCGGCGGCTCCGGCGGACGGATGGTCGCCACGACCCGTGGCGGAGAGACGACCTCCGGGTCGGCGGGGAACTCGGCGCGGGCGCGGGCGAACAGCGCGCGGGCCCGCATGGCGCCCGGCGCGCGGGCGTCCGGACCCACCCAGCGCCAGTGCCAGGGCTCCCACTTGACGCCCTGCGCGTTGCCGGCCGGGAAGCTCTGCTCGAAGCCGTATAGGCGGGCGTTCGCCACCAGCCATCGATAGGGGGCGGACGCGGCCATGCAGGCTTCCGCGTCGCGGCACCCGTTCGACGGACGGACCGCGAAATCGAGCGCGTAGCCGCTGGTATGTTCCGAATGGCCGGGCGGCGCGACCGAGATCGCGCGGTCCGCCGGGTCGCCCTCCGGCGTCTCGCGGCAGAAGACGCTGCCCTGTCGCGTCAGCGACCGGTGGCAGGACAGGCCGCGCAAGGTGCCGCCCGTGCCGGGGTCCATCGAGGCGGCGGCCAGCATCCGGTCCAGGTCCGGCAGGACCTCGCGCCGCAAGCGGCAGGCGCCGCGAACCGCGAAGCCGGTCTGCGCCTCGGTCAGTTCGGTCGCGGGCACGTCGCCATAGGGCAGGTGCCCCAGCACGCGCCCGTCGGCGGACGGCCGCGCGCTGTTGCCGTCGCACAGCTGCGCCGCTGCCGGCGTTCCGAGAAGCAGGGCTGGAACTGCCAGCAGCGCGGTGGCAAGGCGGCGCCTATGGAAACCGAGCGCGTCCTGTTCCTCGACGGCGAGGCGCTGGTGATCGACAAGCCCGCCGGGCTGCCGGTCGATCGCCCCCGGGACGGGTCGCTGTCCTTGGAAAATCACTTGGCGATGTTGTCCTTCGGTTTTCGGCGTCCTCCCGCCGCGGTGCATCGCCTGGATCGCGACACCAGCGGTTGTCTGCTCCTGTCTCGCAACCCAGGCGCGCACGCCAGGTTCCAGCGCGCGTTCGAGGAAGGGCGGGTCGACAAGCGTTACCTCGCCATATTGGACGGCGTTCCGGAACAGGAGTCGGGCACGATCGAGATGCCGCTGGTCAAGCATTCCACGCGCGAGGCGGGTTGGCGGATGGTGCCCGATGCCGGTGGAAAGCGGGCGGTCACGCGCTGGCGGTTGATGGAGTCGCGGGACGGGCGCTCCCTGGTCGAGTTCCGACCGGAAACGGGCCGCACGCACCAGATCCGCGTCCATGCGGCGGACGGGCTGGGCGCGGCCGTGGCAGGCGATCCCGTCTATGGACGCGCGAGCCGGGCTGGCATGATGCTCCACGCGGCGTCGTTGCGCGTCGCCCGACCCGGCAAGCCGGAGGTTTCAGCGGACGCGCCCTGGCCTGCCCGCTTCGCCGAGCTGGGGTTCGAGGGGGAACCGCCCTCGTGCCCCTGATACCCGTCACGCATTCCATCGCGCTGGACGCGGAGGAACTGCGCTGGAGCTACACGCGCGCGTCCGGCCCGGGCGGACAGCACGTCAACACCACCGATAGCGCGGTGCTGCTCCGCTTCGACGTGGAGGGCTCGCCCTCTCTGCCCGACGCGGTGAAGCGGCGGCTGGCGGTGCTGGCGGGATCGCGGCTCGGGCGCGACGGCGTGCTGACGCTGCGGGCGGAAGGTTCCCGGTCGCAGGAGATGAACCGGCGGGAAGCGCGCGAGCGGCTGGTGGCGCTGGTGGCGGAGGCGACCATCGTGCCCAAGAAGCGCCGCGCCACCCGACCGACGCTGGCGTCCAAGGCGCGGCGCGTCGAAGGCAAGAAGGAGCGCGCGTCGGTCAAGGCCGGTCGCGGGCGCGTGAGGATCGACTAGATGTACCAGTTCGACGTGGCGACCGGCAGCAAGGCCGAACTCTATCGCGACCTGCGCACAGCCGCCGACGCGGTAACCGTGGGCGAGGCGGACGGTGTGGCGAACATGGCCAACGTCGCGGCGTTGTTGTGGCAGTACCTGCCCGACCTGAACTGGGCGGGTTTCTATCGCAGCATCGGTGACGAGCTGGTGCTGGGCCCGTTCCAGGGAAAGGCAGCGTGCATCCGTATCCCGTTCGGCCGCGGCGTGTGCGGCACCGCCGCCGCCACGGGCGAAACCCAGGTGGTGGCCGACGTTCATGCCTTTCCGGGCCATATCGCCTGCGACGCGGACAGCCGTTCGGAGCTGGTGGTGCCCGTGCGTCGCGGCGGGCGGACGATCGCGGTGATCGACCTGGACAGCCCGCTGCCCGGCCGCTTCGACGAGGAGGACGCCGCCGGGTGTGAGGAACTGGCGGCGCTGCTGGCAGATCGGATCGGACTTGCGGCGATCTAGGGGCTGGTGACGGCGGGCTTCCCTCCGGCCCGATGACGGGCCAAGCTGGGCCGGCAAAAGGGAGAAACCGTTCTTGTCGCCATTCGCCATCCTGTGGCCGACCTTTGCCATGGTCGCGCTGATCTTCGCCGTGCTGCTGGCTGTGCCCGTGCGTCGCCTCCGCCACGTGTCCGCCAACCCGCCCGGGCGCGAGACGTTCGCCACCGCGGCCTCCGCGCGCACCTACTTCGAGCCGGTGGACGCGCCCGCCAACAACCTGGCCAACCTGTTCGAGACGCCCGTGCTGTTCCTGGCCCTGGTACCGCTGCTGCTGATAACGGGGCAGGCGGGGGTGGCGCAGGTGCTGCTTGCCTGGATCTTCGTGGCGGCGCGGGCGGCGCACAGCTGGATTCACGTCACGCACAACCGCGTGCCCGTGCGCTTCCGGGCGTTCCTGGTGTCGGTGGCGGTGCTCAGCGCCATGTGGATCGGCTTCTTCGTGGACTGCGTCCTGGCCGCTCGCCACGCTGCGCGCGTCGCAGGAGCCTTCGCATGAGGGCGCTGCTGCTCGCGGGGGCGGCGCTCCTGGCGGCGCAGACCGCGGACGCGCGCACGGTGGTGGTCACCGCCGCCCGGATGCTGGATGCCGAGGCCGGGCGGCTGGTCGACCGGCCGGTGGTGGTCGTCGGGGACGGACGCATCGTTTCGGTTTCCACGGGCGGCGCGGCACCGGCGAACCTGCCCGCCGATGCCGAGCGGATCGACCTAGGCGGCGCGACGCTGGTTCCGGGCCTGATCGACATGCACGTCCACCTGACGAGCAACCCGCGCTACGGTGGCTATGAGGGCTATCGCTTCACCGACGGCTTCTGGCTGGCGCAGGGCACGGGTGCCGCGCTTCGGACGCTGCGCGCGGGCTTCACCACGGTGCGCAACGTCGGGTCGGACCGGTACGACGACGTGGCGTTGAAGCAGGCCGTGGAGGAAGGCTGGATCGAGGGACCGCGCATCGTGCCCGCCGCCCATGCGATCGGTGCGACCGGCGGCCATGCCGACAACACCTTCCTGCCCCCGCGTTTCCGCGACCTGTCGCCCGGCGCGGGCGACGGGCCGGAGGAGCTTCGCAAGCGCGTTCGCGAGCAGCGGAAATACGGTGCGGAGGTCATCAAGGTCATGGCAACCGGCGGCGTTTTCAGCCGCAATACCGAGCCGGGCGTCCAGCAGCTGTCGGAAGCGGAGCTGCGCGCGGTCGCGGAGGAGGCGCACTTCTACAAGCTAAAGGTCGCGGCCCACGCGCATGGCGCGGAGGGGATCAAGGCGTCGATCCGCGCCGGCATCGACACGATCGAGCACGTGTCGTTCATCGACGACGAGGGCATCGCGCTGTCCAAGCAAAAGGGCACCTGGCTCGGCTTCGATATCTACAACACCGAATATACGCTGTCGGAGGGCAAGAAGAACGGCGTGCTGGAGGAGAACCTGGAAAAGGAGCGCCGCGTCGGCACCATCCAGCGCGACAACTTCCGCAAGGCCGCGCGCGCCGGCGCACGCATGATCTTCTCCACCGACGCGGGCGTCTATCCGCACGGCGACAATGCCCGACAGTTCGCGGTCATGGTCCGCTACGGCCTGTCGCCGGCCGATGCGATCCGGTCTGCGACCGTCAACGCGGCCCGCGCTCTGGGGCGGGAGGCGGACGTCGGCGCCATTGCGGTCGGGCGCTTCGGCGACATGGTGGCGGTCCGCGGCGATCCGCTGGCCGACGTAACTGTGCTGGAGCGTCCAGTGGCCGTGCTGAAGGGCGGCGAGCGCGTGAACTGAAGCGAGCCGGTCGGCGTTCCGCCCCGATCATCCCAGGTGGGCATGGCAGGAGGAACGCATGGCCGACGACAACGAGCAGATCGTGAAGGATTTCGCCGAAGCGGTGAACATGACGCCGGCCGAGCTGGAGAAGTGGCTGGACACCGAGGACAGCCAGCAGGTCGGCTGGAAGGGCGAGGACGGCAAGGGATCGGGCGAGAGCGTCGGCCATGCGGAGGGCCGGCGCATCGTCGAGATCAAGCGCAAGAAAAAGGCCGACCTGTCGGACGACGATTATGCGCAGATGAAGAAGGTCACGGGCTACGTCCATCGCCACCTGGCCCAGGGCGGGCCGGCGGACGACAAGGAACACAGCCGCTGGCGATATTCGCTGATGAACTGGGGTCACGACCCGCTGAAATAGTCTGCCTTTGCAGGGATGGAACGACAGCGCGGCGAAGGTGACGCCCCGTCACGCCGCCGCGCTGTCGTCCCATCGGCGGCGACCGGCCAGCTGGCGCGCCTCGCCGGCCGGCAGCGGGCGGCCGAAATAATAGCCCTGAACCTTGGAGCATCCCAGCTCCTGCACCATGGCGTGCTCTTCCTCCGTCTCCACGCCCTCGGCGGTGGTCGCCATGCCCAGCGACTTGGCCAGCGCAACTACCGCGCGGATGATCGCGATCGCCTCGCGCACGCCCTTTGACGCGCCCTGCACAAAGCTGCGGTCCACCTTGATGGTCGAGAACCGCGTGCGGCTGAGATAGCCGAGCGACGAATAGCCGGTGCCGAAATCGTCCAGCGACAGGTGGACGCCGAGATCCAGCACCCGCTCCAGCACGCGGACGGCGCCCGTGCCCTCGCGCATGAACACGCTCTCCGTCACCTCCAGCTCCAGCCGCGTTGGCGGCAGCCCGCTGTTCGACAGGGCGCTCGCCACCACCGTGACGAAGTTCGGGTCGTGCAGCTGGTCGGGCGAGACGTTGACGGCGACCCGCGTGTCGCCCGGCCATTGCGCCGCCTCCGCGCACGCCGTCCGGAGCACCCATTCGCCCAGCGGCGCGATCAGCCGCATCTCTTCGGCCAGCGGCACGAACTTTGCCGGGGACACGTTGCCGAAATCAGGATGGGTCCAGCGCAGCAACGCCTCGAACCCCACCAGCCGGCCCGCGCCCGCATCCACCACCGGCTGGTAGTGGAGGTGCATCTGGCCGAGCTCCAGCGCCTTCCTGAGCGCCATCTCCAGCACGCGGCGCTCCTCCGCCTGCACGTGCAGCTGCGGCTCATAGGCGTGGAACACGCCGCCGCCAGCGTCCTTGGAACGGTAAAGCGCGAGATCGGCCGACCGGATCAGCATCTCGGCGGTACGTCCGTCGCGTGGCGCCACCGCTAGGCCGACGGACGCGCCGATATAGAGCGTGTGCTGATCCACCTCATAGGGCCGCGACAGCGTTTCGATGATGCGCCGGGCGAACTGCTCCACCGCGTCCGTGTCGCGCGCATCGCGGACCACCACCGCGAACTCGTCACCGCCCAGGCGGCCGCATAGCTCGTTGGCCGACATGAGCTGACCCAGCCGTTCGGATACGCGGCTTAGCAGCCGGTCACCGACGGGGTGGCCCAGCGTGTCATTGACCGCCTTGAACCGGTCCAAGTCGATCATCATGAACGCGCATCGGCCGCCCCACTGATCCGCCTCCGCCATGGCCAGGGCGAGCGACTCGTTGACCTGGAGCCGGTTGGGCAGGCCGGTCAGCGCGTCGAACCGCGCCATGCGGTTGATCTTGTCCGCGGTGGCACGCTGTTCGGTCACGTCCGATCCGACGCCTCGAAAGCCCGCATAGATCCCGTGTTCGTCGTAGCGGGGGCTAGCGGCGATTTCCCACCAGCGTTCCTCGCCGCGGACCTGGACCGGCAGGCGCAGGTCGCGAAAGCTCTCGCGCGCCTTCAGCTTCTCGGACAGTTCGCGGAGGCCGGCGGCGAAGTTGCCGCTTTCCCAGCTAGGGCCCGCCAGCGCCTGCAGGAACGGCATTCCGTTGATCGTCAGCGCGTCCAGCCCGCACGCATAGGCGAAGCGCGGGCTGGCCTTGACCACGCGGCGCGACGCGTCCGTTTCCCACAACCAGTCGGCCCCCTGTTCCTCGAACTCGCGAAGCAAGAGGCTGACCGTCTCGTCCCGCTCGGCGAGCGCCAGCTGCGCGGACCGGAACGTCACCAGCGACCGCGCGCGCGTCAGGCAGCTCAGGATCAGCAGCGCCGCGAACAGGAGGGTGGCTCCGCTGGCGGGCAGCGCGCCGTCCCATGCCAGCCGCGCCGCCACGGCCGCACCTACCGCCGACAGGAACACGACCGTCGCCAGCGCCAGGGGCGCCATGGCGACCGCCGCGGCCGTCATCAGCACCGACAGGATCATCCAAAGGCCGTACGCCGCACCCGAGCCGGTCGTGGCGAAGAATGTCGGCGGCACCGCCCAGACCAGAGCCAGCGCCACGCCCTCCAGCGCGGTGTCGCGCAGGTCCCGCAGCGACGCATAGGCATCCGCGCCGTGCCGTGTCTTGAGCCGCCGCATCGCCACGCCCACCGACACCACCAACACCGCGACCCCCCAGCCCGCAAGCCAGAGCAGCGGCAGTTCGCCCGCGAACAGCGCGGCCGTCATACCCGCCGCGATCAGGTTCGCACCGAGCAGGAACAGCGCCAGTTGGCGTCCGGCGTTCAGCTGGGCCGCGCGGATACGGCCCCATTCGGCCGGATCGCCGCCTTCCTCCAGCCCGACCAGCGCCGAGAAGCTGACGGCGGAGGGATCGGCCGGATCGTGGGTCGGGATGGCTACGTCGGGAAGTGTGCCCGGTGCCATGGAGTCGGGAAGGGAGCTGCTCACGCGCTCACGTTAGCGCCCGATGGTTGACGATCGGTTTGCAAGAGGATGCGTCACGATTATTGCCGCGTCACTTGGTCGCCAGCTGTGGCTCATCTTGGCCCGATCAGGCCGCGACCGCGTAGGGCTTGATCTCGCCGGCCAGGTACAGGTTGCGCGCCTTGGTGCGGCTGAGCTTGCCCGAGCTGGTACGCGGCAGCGTGCGGGGCGGGATCAACTCCACCACGCAGTTCATGCCCGTGACCGAGCGCACCTTTTCGCGGATAAGGTCGCGCAGCCGCGAGCGTTCGGCATCGTCGGAGCTGCGGCACTGCACCAGCACGGCGGGCGTCTCCTCGCCGCCGGGCGCGGTGATGGCGAAGGCGGCGATGTCGCCTGCCTTGAACCCCGGCAGCTGCTCCACCGCCCATTCGATGTCCTGTGGCCAGTGGTTGCGGCCGTTGACGATGATCATGTCCTTGGCGCGGCCGACCACGTAGATATAGCCGTCCGACAGATAGCCCATGTCGCCCGTGTCCAGCCAACCGTCCGCCAGGCACGCGTCCGTCGCTGCCTGGTCGCGGAAATAGCCCAGCATCACGGACGGACCGCTGCACCAGATCTTGCCGATTGCGCGCTCGGGGAGCGGCGTGCCGTCCTCCTCGCGCACCTCCACCGCCATGTCGCGGACGGGCCGGCCGCAGTTCACGATGGCCCGGTAGCGGATGGGCCGATCGGCCGGCGGTGCGTCGCCGCCCGACAGTTCCGATTCTTCGACCAACTCGACCCGGATACCCTCGCCCGGCGGCATCAGCGACACCGCCAGCGTCGCCTCCGCCAGGCCGTAGGAGGGAAGAAACGCCGTCGCCTGGAAGCCGGCGGGCGCGAACGCGTCCACAAAGGCCTGCATCACGTCCGGCCGGATCATGTCCGCCCCATTGCCGGCGACCCGCCAGCGCGACAGGTCGAACCGATCGGCGACGTGGCTCTGGCTGCCGATACGGCGCGCGCAGATGTCGTAGCCGAAGGTGGGCGAATAGGAGAGGGTGGTGCCCCGGTTCCGCGTCACCAGGTCCAGCCAGGCGAGTGGTCGGCGCGCGAAATCCTCCGTCTTCAGGTAATCGGTCGAGACCTGGTTGGCGACCGGCGACAGGAAACAGCCGACCAGCCCCATGTCGTGGTACCAGGGCAACCAGGACACGCACCGGTCGCCCGTCGTGATCTTCATGCCGTGGCTGTGCGCGGCCAGATTGTTCAGCAGCTGTTGGTGCGTCACCGCGACCCCGTGGGGAAAGCGCGTGGAGCCGCTGGAATATTGCAGGTAGCAGACGTCGTCCGGCGCGGAGGCGGGAAGTTCGGCCGTGGGCGCTGGCCGCGTCGCGAGTTCCGACCAGTCCACGCCTGGCACGCCCGCCGCCTCCGCCGCCGCGGCGCCCATGGCCGCCAGTTCGGGCGGATAGGCCAGCATGGCGGGATCGCAGCTGGCCAGCTGGACGCGGAGTTGCTCCACATAGGCGTCGCGGCCACCGAACGACGTGGGAAGCGGCAGCGGCACAGGCCAGGCGCCGGCATAGACCGCCGCGAAGAACAGCCCGGCGAACTCTGCGCCCGTTTCGGCCACCATGGCCACCCGGTCGCCCGGCCGAATGCCAGCCGCGATCAGCCGCCGCGCGCCCTCCAACGCGTCGTCGCGAAGCTCGGCAAAGGAATAGGCGCGCGTCAGGACGCCGCGCGCGTCGTGGAAGTTCAGCCCGCGCGCGCCGTTGGCGGCATAGTCCAGCGCGTCGCCGAGCGTGGCGAAGTCGGCGTAGCGCCGCGGCACGTCGCAGTCACTGGGAGTGGCGCTGGCAGTAGGGCCTGAAACAGCAGGATTTGGCCCGGCGGAGGCGCCGAGGCGCGGGTCGGTCGTCATTCGATCCCCCAAAGCCGTTTCCGCCACGCTTCGCAATCCGTTTCCAATGTGGCACGATCAAGGCATGGCGCGCGACGAGGTTTCCGGAGACCCCCGGCGGCAGGGCGAGAGGCGGGGCGAACGGCGGGTCGCGCCGCCGCTCGACTCCGGCGCGCTGCAGCGGCTTGGCCTGCGCTATGTGGAGCGTTTCGCCACCACGCGCGGACGCCTGGTCGACTATCTGCGCCGCAAGCTGCGCGAACGCGGCTGGGAAGGAGAGGGGGCGCCCGACCCCGAGGCGCTGGCGGATCGCTTCGCCGAACTGGGCTATATCGACGACCGTAGCTATGCCGAGGCGCGGGCCGCGTCCATGGCGAGGCGAGGTCTTGGCGCGCGCCGGGTGCGCGACGCGTTTCGCCGCGATGGCATCGAGCAGGAGGATGCCGACGCGCTCGCCCCCGACATCGATGCACGGGCAGCCGAGGCGGCGCTGGCCTATGCGCGACGCAAGCGGCTGGGGCCGTTCGCCGCGTCCGGGACCGGTTCAGACGCGCCTGCTGATCGCGCCGTCCTGGCGCGGCAACTGGCGGCCATGGCGCGCGCGGGCCACGCCTATCCGCTCGCCCGCCGGATACTTGAGTTACCGCCGGGCGCAGACACGGACCCGTCGGCGCTCATCTGACGTTAAGGTTGCGTTGCAGCCGCGGCGCGACGTGCTAGCAGGGGCGCCGACAAGTCAGGATTGCCATGCGCGACGAGTTGCTTTCCGATCGCGAGGTCGCGGTCGAGCCGCTGGACCTGCCCCTGGAGGATGGGGCGGAGGGTCTTCGCGTGTCGGGCGTGGTGAAATGGTTCGATGGCACGCGCGGCTTCGGCTTCGCCGTCAGCGACGACCCCGATGTGGGCGACGTGCTGATCCACTTCTCCGTGCTCCAGCCGCTCAACCGCCGCAGCCTGCCCGAGGGCGCGCGCGTGGAGGCGCTGGCCGTCCGGCGGGAACGCGGCTTTCAGGCGCGCGCCGTGCTGTCGATCGACTTGTCGGAAGCGGTGGAGGAGCCGGTCCGCCCCCTCCCCGCGACGGGTGACCGCATCGACCCGGTGGCGCTGATCGACGCGGCCGGCCCGTTCGAGCCCATGGTGGTCAAGTGGTTCAATCGCCTCAAGGGCTACGGCTTCCTGGTGCGCGACGCGGACGGATCGGACGTGTTCATCCACATGGAAACGCTGCGCCGGGGCGACATAGCCTCCGTCGAGCCCGACCAGCCGCTGCGCGCGCGCGTGGTCCAGGGGCGCAAGGGCCTGCTCGCGGTGGCGGTGGACGCCGGGTGAGGACGGCCGCTGTTGTTCTCTCCCTGCTGCTCGGCGCGTGCGGGCAGCCCGCCGCCGCACCCGATCAGGGAAGGGCGAAAACCGTCGCGGTCACGCTGCGGCCCGCAAACGGGTCTCCGGTGACGCTTCGGGTAGAGGCGGCGCGTACGGCCGGCGAGCAGGAGCGTGGCCTGATGTTCCGCACCGACCTGGCAGCGAACGGCGGCATGCTCTTCCACCCCTATCCGCCGGACGGCGGTCCGCCGCGGGAGGCGAGCTTCTGGATGAAGGACACGCCGACTCCGCTCGACATCGTCTTTATCCGTCGCGACGGCACCGTGGCGCGCATCGCGGAGAACACGGTGCCCTTTTCCCAGGCGCAGGTGACCTCGGGCGAGCCGGTGGCCGCGGTTCTGGAATTGAAGGGCGGGCGCGCAGCCGAACTCGGGCTGTCGGAGGGCGACCGGATCGACCTGCCCGCGGTGCGGTGAGCCGTCAGGGGGTTGCGCGGAACGCGTCCACCTTTGCGTCGATCGTTCCCGGCAGCGCGGAGAGCGATGCATAATCCAGCGGACTCGGCCGGTCGCCGGTGCGCAGGTAATCGAAGTGCAGCTCGTACTTGTCGGCCCATCCCGCCCGCGCGCGGTCGCGGAACAGGTGAAAGCGCGGGCTCAGCTGTTCCAGGTGGCACCTCTGGTCCAGCCCCGCCAGCGCCAGCGGGTTCACGTCGTGGAACGCCGCGCCGTCGGGCGGCGAGCCGATGTCAACCCAGTGGAAATGCCCGCGTCCCACTGTCGCCAGCCGTTCCCGGAACGCCGTCCGGTCGCGCCGGCTCAGCACCAGGGGCACGCACTGGCCCAAAGTCACCAGCGTGAACCGATCGGGCATCGTCCCGCCGCACCGCTCCAGCAGCCGCGCCATCAGCGGCACCGCCAGGATCGACCCGTTGGAATGGGTGACCAGCAGCAGCTCGTCGTCGCCCTGGTCCAGGGCCGCGGCGATGCGATCGGCGAACAGGTCCAGCCGCTCCGCCAGCGCCGGGTCGCCCTCGCCCCCCGCCGCGCGCGCATTGTACGCGAAGAAGCGCAGCATCCACGCCGCGCGCACCCGCCGCACCAGCGGCAGCGCCAGCAGCCCGCCGGCCGCCACGCCCGCCGCCAGCGCCCCCCACCAGGGCCACCAGACCAGCGCTACCCCGAACGGCACGATCGCCAGCACCAGCGGCAGCAACGTCACCGCCACCAGCGGATAGGCGAAAGCGATCACCGGTCCGCGCGGCAGGCGGCGCACCATGTCCCGATCCAGGTGCCGCAACTGCCCCGCATAGGCCTGCGCCGCCCCCGCCAGCAGCTTCAGCGGGTTCCGCGTCCAGGCGCACCGCACTAGGTCGTCCCATTCCAGAAAGGCGTAGCGCGTTTCCGCACCGTCCGCGGTCACGTGCCATTCCGCCACGTGCGGCCCTGCGCGCCGCCGTTCCGACACCGTGATCGCCTCGGGCCGCCGCTCCGCCGCCTCGGCATAGAGCGCGTGGTAGTGGCGCGCGCCCCGCGGATCGAACCCGCCCAGGTAGAAGAGTTTGCGCTTGAACACCGCCACGCGCCCGGCCTTATGGTGGGCATGGCTCGTGAGCAAATGCCGGCCCGCAACTATTGCCGCGTGCTGGACCCGCGCCGGTACGACCGCAATCGCGTCTGTCGCGCCCATGACAATGCGTACGGCATCGCCGGCGGCGGCAGCGGTCCCGAGCGGAGGCGGGCCGACGCGGCGCTGCTGGCGGCGATGCGAGGGCAGGGCGATCCCATGGCATGGCCCGCCTGGGCCGCGTGCCGCGCGCTGGGCTGGTTCTTCTTCAACTATCGGTCGGGTCGCACGCCCTGGCGCGGCCAGCTCGTCCGCCGCTTCTTCCGGGCCCCGGCATGAGGCACGTCAGCGTAGGGCCCGTCACCTTCGGCAACGACCGGCCGCTGGTGTTCGTCGGCGGCCCCTGCCAGCTGGAAACGCGCGACCACGCGCTGTTCCTGGCCGAGCGGCTGGCGGCCGCCTGCGCCGCTGCGGGCGTGCCCTTCGTGTTCAAGGCGTCGTTCGACAAGGCGAACCGCACCGCGCTGGACGCCGCGCGCGGCGTGGGGCTGGACGCCGGCCTGTCCATCCTGTCCGCCGTGCGCGACGCGGTCGGCTGTCCCGTCACCACCGACGTCCACGACGTCTCGCAGGTGGCCCCCGTCGCAGACGTCGTCGACTTGCTCCAGATCCCCGCCTTTCTCAGCCGCCAGACCGACCTGCTCGTCGCCGCCGGCCGCACCGGCCGCCCCGTCAACGTCAAGAAGGGTCAGTTCCTGGCGCCCTGGGACATGGGCGCCGTGGCGGAGAAGGTAGCGTCGGGCGGAAAAGGCGGCGTGATCCTGACCGACCGCGGCGCCAGCTTCGGCTATAACGCATTGGTCAGCGACCCGCGCGCGCTGGCGATCATGGCGGAAACCGGCTGGCCCGTGATGCTGGACGCCACCCACTCCACCCAGGCGCCGGGAGGCCAGGGCCGAAGCTCCGGCGGCGACCGCCGCTTCGCGCCGCTCCTCGCCCGCGCGGCGGCGGCGGTCGGCGTGGCCGGCCTGTTCGCGGAGGTCCACCAGGACCCGGACCGTGCGCCCTCGGACGGCCCCGTCATGCTGCCGCTGGAGGCGCTGGCGCCGATGCTGGCGGACGTGGTGGCGCTGGATCGGGTTGCGAAGGGGCGCAAAGAAGCGTGGGGATGCTGAAGCTTGGAAGCTGGACTATTAAAATCTGAGCGTGGTGATTAGCAGCCTTGCAGCTTGAGACTGGTCATGAGGACAAGCTCTGCTCTTTAGAAACTCCGTGGCTATCACATTCAACTCGGCCATTGCCGTCAGTGTGCCAACCGCATTCACGAGCCCGATCTGACATTTCGTTAGCCCAATGCTCGACAGGATCAGCCGCCGGTTCCTGAAGCGTCGGTTCGAAAAGCTGCAAGCAACTTGGATGCTGACAACTAATTGTCAGTTCGCAGAAGGCTTGTTCCCATATGGCATCATGAATGAGCACCAGTATGACCGTCCATTGATAGAAGGCTTCTATACGTGGACAAGGTTGGAACTGGTGTCACGCCCTTTTTACCTCCTCACCCTGGACTTGATCCGGGGTTCCGCTGCCGTTGCGGCGGCTGGAAGAAGCGAAATCCCGGACCGAGTGCGAGATAACGGCCACAGAATTGCATAGCCTCCTCACAACACCCGGATCAGGTGCGTCGCGCGCGCGATCCACGGCGGCGCGTCCGCCGCCTTGGGGCGGCTGGCGTGGCCGGGCGGGAGCAGCAGCACGCGATCGCCTTCCATGCCCAGCATCCGGCCGAACAGGTATCGACCCGCCGGTTGCGGCACCAGCACGTCGCGGTTCAGTCCTTCGGGGAAGCGGGAGGGGACCAGCGGCTCGCACCATATGGCGTCGCCCGCGCGATAGTCGCCGACGCCGCCCGCCACCATAACCGCGATCTGCCCCTCGACGGGTGCTGGCGGGGGGGAGGTCTGGGCACGGCGCGGGGCCCGCGCGCCCGCCTCGTCCAGCAGCGCGGCCACCGGGGGCGCGTCGCGGTCCGGCGTTTCCACCAGGTCGGACGCGTCCACGCCCAGCGCGGCGGCGATCCGGTTCAGCCACGCCACCGAGACGGTGCGCGTTCCCGTTTCCAGCCGGCCGATCGTCTGGGGCGTGGTGGGCGGCACGCACGCCTTGGCCACGTCCTCCAGCGTCATGCCGCGCGCACGGCGAACCTCGCGGATGGCGGTAATCATCATCGGCCCCCTTTAACCGCAGCGGTTCTTTCTCCTGTCCTACAAACCCCGCCCCGTGGCAAGCCGCCCCGACTCGGAACGATGCTTGGGAGACGAACGATGCGGCACCTGGCGGAACGGCGACTGGATGGCGGACGCAGCGTGACGGTGAACCTGGCCGAGTCGCCGCTCGGCTGGCTGCGTGCGCGCGGGATGGTAAGCGACCGGCAATATGCCGCGGGCGAGCAGCTGCGGACCGACTACGAGACGGCGGAGCTGCCGCCGCGCGTCACCATGCGCTGGGACACGGTCCGCGTGGACGGCGGGGGCGGGGGAGGGACCGCGTCGCCCACCGCCCGGTCCGTGTCCGCCCGCGCGCGCTTCGGCGACGCGGTGGCGTCGGCGGGCCCCGGCCTGTCCGACATATTGTGGCGCGTGGTCTGCGCGGGTGAGGCGGTGCCCGCGGCCGAAAAGGCGCTGGGCTGGCCCGCCCGATCCGGCCGGCTGGTGCTGGGCTTCGCGCTGGATCGCGTGGCGGACCATTACCGGTTGCGGTAAGGGCGCGGGCCATGGAACTCCCCATCCTGAAATGCCACGGCGCGGGCAACGACTTCCCGCTGATCGACGCGCGCGGGCTGGACCTGTCGCCGGAGGACTGGTCGGCGGTTGCGCGGCTGCTGGCCGATCGCGCGGGTCCCGTTGGGGGCGACGGCCTGTTGCTGCTGACAGAGGGGCGGGGAGACGCGGCCTTCGGCATGGCGATGTTCAACCCGGACGGGACGGAGGCGGAAACCTGCCTGAACGGTCTGCGCTGCGTTGCGCGTGCGGGTTTCGAGGCATTGGGCATCGACCGGGCGGAGGTGTCGCTCAAATCCTCCACCGCTCTGGTCGCCGCCGCGGAGCCGATCGCGCCGGGCGTCTACACGGTGGAGGAGCGCGCCGGCCCCGCCGGGCTGGACCCGCGGGCCTGGCCGATGGGCGGCGTGGGCGACCGGCTGATCGACGCACTGGTCCCCGCGCTCTCGCCGGATTGGCGCTTCACCGCGGTCGCCATGCCCAACCCGCACCTGGTCCATTTCGCCGACGCGCTGGACGAGGCGGAGCTGGTGCGCATCGGCCTGTTGTGCGAAGCCGCGCCTTCCTGGCTGCTCAACCGTGCCAACGTGTCGGTCGCCGTGCCCGACGGACGGGGCGGCCTGTTCGTCCGCACGCACGAGCGCGGGGCCGGGCTGACGGACGCGTGCGGCAGCGCGGTGGCGGCCTGCACGGTCGCCGCCGGGCTGACCGGGCGGGTCGCATTCGGTACGGTGGTTCCGGTCCGGACACCCGGCGGCTTGTTGCGAGCGTTCGCGGAAACTGTCGCGTCTTCGGAACTTTCGGAACCTTCGGGGCCGATCGTCACCCTCTGGAGCAACGCCACCTGGGAGTGGCGAGGCCGCGTGGCGGTCGACGTGACGGCGGGAATGGTGGGCGGTCCGGTCGTGGAGCGCCGCTACGACGACGAAGCTGCCGCATGGGCCGATGCGCGCGCCTGAAGCGTTGAGGGGCCATGGAGTCGGTACGGCGCGAGATCGCGGGACGGGTGCGGTCGCTGGTGGGATCGGGCGAGGTCAGCCTGGAACGGCCGCCGGGCGACCCCGGCCTGTTCGGGCCGGGCTCGGCCAGCTGGGCGGTGCACGGCGACTTCACGTCCATGATGATCGGCGGGGTCGCGGCGCTGCTGCTCCAGATGCTCCACCCCGCGGCCATGGCGGGCGTATGGGATCACAGCGGCTTTCGGCGCGACATGACCGGTCGCTTGAAGCGCACGGCGCAATTCGTGGGCGGCACGACCTTCGGCTCCACGCCCGTCGCGGAGGCGCTGGTGGAGCGCGTCCGCCGCGTCCACTCGCACGTTCGCGGCACGTTGCCGGACGGAACGCCCTACGACGCGTCCGATCCGGTGCTGCTCACCTGGGTTCACTCCGCCGAGGTCAAGATGTTCCTGGCAGCGCACCTTCGCTACCGCGACCCGTCCATGACGCCCGCGCGCCAGGACGCCTATCTGGCCGAGCAGGCGCGGCTCGCGCGGATGCTGGGGGCCGCGTGCGTGCCCGAGAGCCGGGCCGCGCTGTCGGCCTATATGCGGGACGTCCGCCCCGCCCTTCGCGCCGATAGCCGCACAAGGGAGGTGTCGCGCCTGCTGATCGCCCAGCCGAGCCCGAGCCTGGCGACCGCGCCCTTCAACGCGGTGATGATGGCGGCGGGCGTCGACCTGCTGCCCGGCTGGGCCCGGCGGATGCACGCGCTCGAACAGCCCTATCCGGACGGGGCGCTGCGGGCGGGTGCGCGGGGCGTCGGACGCGTCCTTCGCTGGGCACTGGCCTGATGGTCGCGCGGCGGGCAGGTGCCTTAACGCGGCCTTGAAGTTCAGCGGCTTACCGACGTGCTCATGCACGCCATCACCGTCGACTCGCCGCATCAGCTTATCGAGGTCGTCCTGTCCGGCACCATGACCGTGGCCGAGACGAGCGCCTACATGGCCGATCTGCGCGCCGCCATGGGCCGCCACCGCCTGGAGGCCGGCTATCGCATGGTGATCGATGTCAGCGGATGTACCATCCAGACCCAGGACATGGTGCAGGCGATGGGTGGACACATGGCGGCCATGCCCAAGGCGGCGGCGCTGGCCGTGGTAACAGCAAGCCCGCTCGCCCGGATGCAGGTGCGGCGCCTGTTCACCCAGCCCTATGCGCGGATCGCCGCCACGCGCGAGGAAGGCCGCGCCTGGGTGCTTCTGGGCCGCGAGCCCGCGGTGGACGGTTCGGCATGACGGAGCCTGTCCATCCCGGCGCGGGCGCGGACAAAGAGCTCTGGGCCACGCTGAGCCGTCTCCAGACAGACTTGCTCGATCAGGTGCTGGAACATGAGAAACTGTGCCTGGCGGCGACGCCCGACAGGACGGCGATCACCATGTGCCGGTGGCGGGGCGCCCAGGCGGGGCGCGTCCGGATGGAGCATCTGCAAGGCAGGGTCTTCCCATGCCTGCTTCGGATGAGGGACCTGCCGGACGGGCTGCGTCCGCTGGTGGACGATACGCCTGCCTATCGCCAACGCGTGTCCGCCTATGTGCTGAAATGGTCCACGGACGCAATTTTCGCGGACTGGGTGAGCTATCAGGCGGCATCGCACGCGTTCCGGATCGATGTCCGGAACCGCGTTGCCGCGGAGGTTCGCCTGATCCGCCCAACCCTTGATGTCGGGCGAATGACGAACCGGCCGCAGGTCGTATCCCCTAGAGCGATCGCCCGATGACCTCCTTCATGATCTCGTTGGTGCCGCCGAAGATGCGTGTGACCCGCGCCCCGCGCCAGGCCCGCGCGATCGGATACTCGTTCATGTAGCCGGCACCGCCGTGGAGCTGGAGGCACTTGTCCATCACCTCCCATTGCAGCTCCGTGTGGAACAGCTTGGCCGCCGCCCCCTCCTCGTTGGTAAGCTCGCCCTTCAGGTGGCGGGCGATGGCCCAGTCCAGGTGCGCCCAACCCACTTGTAGCTTTGCCTTCAGGTCCGCCAGCACGAAGCGGGTGTTCTGGAAATCGAACACCATGCCCTGGAACGCCTTGCGATCCTTGGTGAAGGCCACCGTCTCGTCGAACGCCTTTTGCGACGACGCCTGGGCGGAAACCGCGATGGACAGCCGCTCCTGCGGCAGCTGGCTCATCAGGTAGACGAAGCCCTTGCCCTCCTCGCCCAGGCAGTTGGTGATCGGCACGCGCACGTCGTCGAAGAACAGCTCGGACGTGTCGGCGGAGTCTTGGCCGATCTTGTCCAGCTTGCGCCCGCGCCGGAACCCCTCGCGGTCGCTTTCGACCAGGATGATCGACATGCCCTTCCACGCCGGCTTGGCGTCCGGGTCGGTCTTGGCGACGACCAGGGTCAGGTCGGTGTTCTGACCATTGGTTATATAGGTCTTGGACCCGTTTATGACGTAATGGTTGCCGTCGCGCTTCGCGGTGGTCCGGATCGCCTGGAGGTCGGATCCCGTGCCCGGCTCCGTCATGGCGATGGCGGTCACGACCTCGCCCGAGATCATCCTGGGCAGCCAGTGCGCCTTCTGCTCGTCCGAACCGTAATGCTCCATGTACCCGGCCACGATGTCGGACTGGAGCGAGAAGCCAGCGGGCACGCCGTTGTACGCCATTTCCTCGTCGACGATGGCGTTGTAGCCGAAGTCCAGGCCGAGCCCGCCATGCTCCTCAGGCACGGTGGGGCACAACATCCCCACCTCCCCCGCCTTGCGCCAGAACTCCTTTGGCACCAGCCGCTGCTTCTCCCAGGCCTCGACGTTGGGCACGCCCTCGCGTTGCAGAAAGGCGCGCACCGTCTGGCGGAACGCCTCGTGATCCTCGGTATAAGCGGTGCGGCCCGCGACGGCGTCGAGCGTCATGATCCTCTCCTCTTGCCTCCGAGCCTGTGGAAGGGGCGCGGTGCGGTCAAGCGGCAACTGCGTGGCTGGCGCCGGCCGCCCGCCCGGCCTAGGGATGGTGGCGGATGCGGAAAGGGAGGAACGCGTGAAGCTCGCCAGCCTGAAACAGGGTAGGGACGGACGCCTGGTCGTGGTGTCGAACGACCTGGCCTGGTGCACTGATGCCGGGCACATCGCACCCACGCTCCAGGCGGCGCTGGATGACTGGGACCGGCTGGAACCCGCGCTGCGGAACCTGGCCGTCGACCTGGAGCATGAGGTGATCCCCCGCGACCGGTTCCACGAGCATGACGCGGCCTCGCCGCTGCCGCGCGCCTACCAATGGGCGGACGGGTCGGCCTATGTGAACCACGTGGCGCTGGTGCGTCAGGCGCGCTCGGCGGAGATGCCCGAAAGCTTCTGGCACGACCCGCTGATGTACCAAGGCGGCTCCGACGGTTTCCTGAGCCCTCGCGATCCGATCCCGCTGGCGGACGAGGCCTGGGGCTGCGACATGGAGGCGGAGGTCGTCGTGGTGACCGGCGACGTGCCGCTCGGCGCCACGCGCGACGACGCCTTGGCCGCGATCCGGCTGGTTGGGTTGACCAACGACGTGTCGCTACGCAACCTGATCCCCGGCGAGCTCGCCAAGGGTTTCGGCTTCTTCCACGCCAAGCCTGCGTCCAGCTTCTCGCCCGTGTTCGTCACGCCCGACGCGCTGGGCGAATGGTGGCAGGACGGCAAGCTGCACCGCCGCCTGATGGTGGACCTGAACAGCCAGCCTTTCGGTCGCGCCGAGGCGGGCGAGGACATGACGTTCGACTTCGGCACACTGGTCGCGCACGCCGCCAAGACCCGCCGGCTGGGCGCGGGCACGATTGTGGGCTCTGGCACCGTGTCCAACCGCGACGCGGACGGCGGCCCCGGCCGGCCGGTCGCTGAGGGTGGCGTCGGCTACTCTTGCCTGGCCGAGATCCGCACGGTGGAAATGATCCGAGACGGCAAGCCCTCCACGCCGTTCCTGAAGGCGGGTGACACCGTCCGCATCTGGGCGGAGGACGATCGCCACCATTCGATCTTCGGCGCGATCGAGCAAGTGGTGGGCGGCTGACGGGCTCCGGCCGACGCTTGCTCCGACGTCGCCGAGCACGCCGGGCAGTGTCGGTATCCCGGTGGAGGTCCCGGTGCGGTTGCACCGGGACCCACTGACCGGTCAGTAGCGGACCTAGCGGTCGCGTTTCTGGACGTAGATGCGGTCGCTCAGGCGATCGAAGCGGCGATTCAGGTCGGCGCGCTCGCCGGGCGACAGGCCGTTCACGCGATAGCGGCTTTCCAGTCGCGCCAGATCGCGGAACTGCGCGCGCAGGCGGGCCGCCTCGGGCCGCGTAAGCGCGCCGGACCGCACACCCTGATTGATACGCGCGAACTGGTTCGCCTGGCGCTGGTTGATCGACTGGTAGCGCTGAGCTTGGGCGGCTCCGGGAACCGCCAAGGTCGCGGCAGCCGTGAGAGCGAGGGCAATGACGGTCTTCATGTCCTATCCTCCTACAATTGGGACTGTGATGCTGTCCTTATTGCCGGCTGGCTGAACCGAATGTGGGTGAACGGTTGCTTCCGGTTCAGGCGACGGGGGCGGTCAGCCAGTCTCCTTCCCGGAACCACTTGGTCACGATGTATTTGACCCCTTCCGTCACCGCCATGCCCTCATGGATGGTGAGTGGGTTGGGTTCGCCGTCCGGCTTCATGTTGTTCCAGGCGAGCAGCAGGCCACGTCGCGGCGCCACGCGGATACCGGCCTGGGGGAACCAGGTCGCGCCGCCCTCCGCCACGTCGTTCAGGTAGATCATCGCGGTCCAGGTCCGCTGGCCGCCCTGCTTGCTGACCTGCGGCCAGTAGCTTTCTCGCGGGTCAAAATAGTCGTGATGCGCGCGAAAATGCTGGCCGGGCGCGTAGCGCTGACCCTGCATCGTTTCGCCGCGCTCGGGCGCCAGGCCAAGCAGCGCGGCGATCGACTCGTCGACCAGTCGTATCTCCGGTGCCCAGCGGTCCAGGTCGCAGCTCTCGCTGGTCCGGAAACCCGTGCCTGCCCGATCGCTGAGCAGCGTGGAGGGACGGCGTCCCCGGTCGATGGTCGCGATCAGCGTCCGGCAAGCGGCGGAGTCCAAGAAGTCGGACACGTAATAGACCTCCGCCATCTCGGTGGCGGCGCGGGTCGCGCGCGGATCGGCATCGAGCCGAGCCGACACGCTTGCACCCGCTTCACGGCGGGCGTTGGTGGCCGGTTTGCGTCGGAAAATGCCCATGGACGGCAGATCGTCCAGCATCGGGCCGCGTGCAAGAGGGCTTGCGTGCTCGGCTATCGCGGCCGCGGTGTGAGGGCTGGTACGGCGTGTGCCGCGTCGGCCGGATCGATGCCGGGACGTGTGCCCGCCGGGATCACCTCCTCGCCGCGCGACGCGCGTGCGGCGCGCTGGATGGCAGCCACCGCGCGCGGATAGATGCCGCAACGGCAAAGGTTCGTCACCGCGCGCCCGATCGCCGCCCCGTCCGGATCGCCATTGTGCTTCAGCAGGACGGAGGCGGCCATGATGATGCCGGGCACGCAGAAGCCGCACTGCACGACATTCTCCGCCAGGAACGCCAGCTGGAGCGGGTGGGTGCGGTCGGAAGACAGCCTCTCAATGGTGGTGACAAAGCTACCTTCCAGCCCGCCGATCGGAGTCCGACAGGAGCGCACGGCGCGACCGTCCACGTCCACCGTGCAGGCACCGCACTGGCCAGTGCCGCAGCCATATTTGGTACCCGTGAGGTTGGACGCGTCGCGCAGCGCCCACAGGAGCGGCGTGTCCGGCGGCAGGCGGTACTCGACCGGCTGGTCGTTGACCGTGAAGCGGGTCACGCCGCTTCGAGCCGTTCGGCCGCCTCCATCCAGCGTGCCTCGGTCGCCTCGATCCGGTCGGACAGGTCGGACCGACGCTTCATCAGCTCGGTCATGGTGAGCTTCGCGAGCGCCGGCTCGGCGCTGCCGGGATCGAACATCGCCCGGTCGATAGCGCCGCGCTGCTCGGTCATCTTGGCGACCTCGGCCTCGGCGTCGCGAACGACCTTCTTCCAGTTCTTCTCCTGCTCGCGCCGTTCCGCGGCCTTGCGGCGATCATCGGCCTTGTCCGCCTTGGAGCGGGCGGGCTTCTCCACGGCGCCATCGCCCGCCAGCACCTGGGCGACGTAATCCTCCAACGAACCGTCAAAGGACCGGGCCGTGCCGCCATCGACCAGCACCAGCCGGTCCGCCGTCAGGCTGAGCAGGTGGCGGTCGTGGCTGACCACCACGACGGCGCCCGTATAGTCGTTGAGCGCGCGCACCAGTGCCTCGCGCGCGTCGACGTCCAGGTGGTTGGTCGGCTCGTCCAGGATCAGCATGTGCGGCGCGTCGCGCGTGACCAGCGCCAGCGCCAGCCGCGCCCGCTCGCCGCCCGACATGTCGCCCACCCGCGCCAGCGCCCGGTCGCCCGGAAAGCCGAACCGGCCCAGCTGCGCTCGGACCGCGGCGGGCGTCGCACCCGGCATGACGCGTGCCATGTGCTGGAGGGGCGTGTCGTCGCCGTCCAGTTCCTCCACCTGATACTGAGTAAAATAGCCGACGCGCATCTTGCCCGACGCCGTCATCTGCCCCTCGGCGGGCGCCAGTTGCGCCGCCAGCAGCCGCGCCAGCGTGGTCTTGCCGTTGCCGTTGCGGCCGAGCAGCGCGATCCGATCGTCCGGGTCGAGCCGCAGGTTCAGCCGCTTCAGCACTGGCTCAGCGCCGTAGCCGACGGCCGCCATGTCCATGGTCACCAGCGGCGGGCGCAACGGCTGCGGGTCCGGAAAGGCGAAGCTTAGCCCGGGGTCGTTCACGGCCTCGGCGATGGGCTGCATCTTGGCCAGCATCTTGGCGCGGCTCTGCGCCTGGCGCGCGGTGGAGGCACGGGCGGAGTTGCGCGCCACATAGTCCTGGAGCTTGGCAACCTGCACCGCCTGGTTCGCACGCGCCGCCTCCGCCTGGGCCAGCCGCTCCGCCCGCTGCCGCTCGAATGCGTCGTAGCCGCCGGCGTAGAGCGTCAGCTTGCCCTGTTGCAGGTGCAGGATATGGTCGGCCACCGTGTTCAGGAAGTCGCGTTCGTGGCTGACCACCAGCATGGTCGCGGGGTAGGCGCGCAGGAAATCCTCCAGCCACATCACCGCTTCCAAGTCCAAGTGGTTGGACGGCTCGTCCAGCAGCAGCACGTCGGGTCGCGAAAAGAGCAGAGCGGCCAGCGCCACGCGCATCCGCCATCCGCCCGAGAAGCCGTCCAGCGCCCGGTTCTGCGCTTCCTCGTCGAACCCAAGCCCCTTCAGGATGCGTGCGGCGCGGCCCGGCGCGGTGTAGGCGTCGATCGCCAGCAGCCGCTCGTGCACGTCGCCCAGGCGATCCGGATCGGTGGCCTCGTTCTCCGCCTCCGCCATCAGAGTCGCGCGTTCGGTGTCCGCGGCAAGCACCGTCTCGAACGGGGTGGCGGCGCCCGCCGGTGCCTCCTGCGCGACATAGCCCAGGCGCGCGCCGCGCGGCATCTCCACCGATCCCGCGTCCGGTTCCAGCAGGCCTGCGACCGCGCGCACCAGCGTCGACTTGCCAGCACCGTTGCGCCCGACCAGTCCCACGCGGCTACCCGGCGGCAGGGACGCGGCGGCACCGTCCAGGATCGCGCGGCCGCCCAGCCGCACGGTGAGGTTCACAAGGTTTAGCACGGCCGCGCCGGTAGCGCCGCCAGCGCTATTTGTCGAACGAGCCGAAGGGCAGGAGCCTGGTCGCGACCACGCGCACGGCGTCCGTGTCGCCGGCGCGGATCGGCGCCAGCACCGCGGCAGCCGCGCGTTGCATGGCGCGATCCAGGCCATCGCGCACCGTGCCGCGCGCTGCCGCCTCCGCCAGCTGGCGCCCGCGTGAGTCCGTGGGATCTGCCTTCAGCCGCAGCAGCGCCGCAAGTCCGGTGATGAACGATCGGCCGCCGCCCAGCGCGACCGCCCGGTCGAGCGCGGCCGTGCCTGTACCACGAGAGGCACCCAGCGCCGCGCGTGCCACCAGCCGCCCCAGCTTGTTTACCGCGCCCATGTGCCAGGCGCCCAGGCCAAGCTGCGCCTCCGCATTGTTGGGGTCGCGGGCGACGATCGCCTCGAACGCCTTGCGCGCGGCGATCGCGTCGGACCGGCTCCCCGTCAGCTTGGCGCGATAGCCCAGCGCGGTTGTCTGCATCAGCACCGCCTCCCGGTCGCCTGGATGCTGGCGAAGCACGGTTGCAGCGCTCCGCTCTGCCGCCTGGATGCGCCGGAGCGCCGCCGCCTGGTCCCGCTCGCCGAAAGACGCCTGGGTCAGCAGGTCGCGCGCGCTCTGCGCCGCCGCGGGCAGCGGGGCCAGGATCAGGAGGGCCGCGATCGACCGGGCGAAAAGTTGGAGCATCTGGGGCAACCGTCCTTGTACGAGCTCGGCCTAGACGCGCGTCCTGATCGACGAAAGCCGAAAACCGGCCATTCAGCCCAGTGCCTCATACGCTTCATACGCTTCGGTGAACGCCGCCAGGTTCGCCCGGTACGGCTCGGCCACCCCGAGCCCGTCGCGGTTGATGGGCCGGCGGACCTGAAGAGAGCTGGCGGTGACGACCCCGCGTTCCGTCAGGTGCGGCATATAGGGGGCAGCTTCCTCCGCCAGCCCGCAATGCGCCAGCAGCCGGGCCGTCCAGGCGGCAGGATCCTCTACCAGTTCGGCATAGGGGACCACCAGCAGCCGGTCGCCCAGACGATCCTTCCAGAACGCCAGCAGCGCGTCCTCCAGCCGGAAATGATGCGCAATGTCGGTCAGGTCGTAACTCCAGGCCACGCCGTGGATGAAGAAGGTGCGCAGGCACGACCAGGCGCTGTCCAGAGGGTCCCGCCGCATCCAGATCAAGGGCGCGTCGGGCAACGCGGCGGCGATCAGACCCAGGAAGCGGCTGGCGTCGATCGTTTTGTCGACGATGCGCCCGGTGGCCGGATAGCGCTGGGCCAGCAGGTGAAGGTAGAGTTCGCCCAGCGCACCGGGGCTGCCGCCCGCCGCGACGTGCCGCCGCAGATCGTCGCCCGACACGCCGCCTGCCGCCACCGCCAGGTGCTGCACGATGTTCAGCTCGCCCCCGTCCGCGACCTGGCTGTGGCTGGCCAGGATCTGCTCCACCAGGGTGGTGCCCGACCGCGGCAGGCCGGTGACGAAGATGGGCCGGTTCGTGTTGGCCGCGCGCGAAGGGGGAAGGTCGTCGGTCCAGCCCGACATCGCGGCGCGGGCGTTGGCGGCGTTGCCCTCCCGGCTGTACCGCGTCTGCGAGCGGAGCAGCGTTGCGCCTTCTCTGAAGGCCGCGAAGCACTGGGCGTGTTCGCCGCGATCGGCATGGAGCTTTCCCAGCGCGTACTGAAATCTCGCCCGGTCCTCCGGAGGCTGCCGCGCGGCCGTTTCGCGATCGGCCAGCAACCGGTCCGCCAGCGATCGGGCTGTCGGCGACCCACCCGCCAGGCGGGTGGCGGTGGCCAGCGTCAGCCAGGCAGCGCCCCATCCCGGACGATGGTCCAGCGCCGTCTGCAACAGGCGTTGTCCCTCCTCCAGCCGTCCAAGCGTGATGGCGGTATTGCCGAGCACATAGGCGTGACCGGCCGGGTCCGGCACGTCGGGAGGCAGGGCGGACAGCAGATCATAGGCCTCGCGCTGCCGTCCACTCTGGGTCAGCAGCACCACCTTGCCGTAGCGCGCCTGTGGACTGTGCCCCGCCGCGGCGACGAAGGCGTCCATCGCCCGATGCGCCAGCGCCAGCTCGCCGCTGACCCGCATCAGCTCGGCAACCGCTCTCCATTGCACGCCCAGCGGCGCGGCACCGTCCAGCAAGGCGGTGACGAGTCGGTTCGTCGCACCCCGATCGCGCCGTGCCACCGCTTCCTTCAACTGCGCCGAGGCACGGCCCAGTTCGGCGTTAGACATTCCCGTCACGTTTCTCCGATCCAACGCATTTCGCAAGGAACCTGCTCAAGGGGCATGCATCCGTAAGGCGTCGTGTCTCTAAACGAAACGGCTTGGTTATTGCGTTGCGAAACACGGAAGCGGTGTTGACAGATGGGCTTGCCGTAAACCAATAACATGTCGTTAACGCCGAAAAGAGCGGCGGAGCGAAAAGGGGAAGCACATCATGGGTTTGAAGGCATTCTTTGCGTGCGGCGCAGCTATGGTTGCCGTGGCCGGTGTCCCGGCTCAGGCCGCCGTTATCAACCTCGTTGACCAGGGCTTCGCCGGCACGGCCGCGCAGCAGGCGCAGTTCCGTGAGGGTTTCCGCCAGGCGGCCGCCTATTGGGGCTCGATCCTGTCGAACGACGTCACGATCAACCTGGGCGTGGGCACGTCCGCGCTGGCTACCGGCATCATCGGCTCCACCGGCAGCAGCCGCAACGACATCGCCACTGCGGCATGGGCCAACGCGTTCAACGCGACGCGCAGCAACTCGCAGATCGACCAGACGATCCAGACACCGGTGCTGACCAACGGCGGCGCCAGCTTCATCACCAACGGCGTCAACGCGGCCACCGGCAACGACGACCTGACCACCCAGCGCTACGTCAACGGCTCCACGGAGAGCGCGCGTACGCTGTACCTCAACACCTCGCTGACCAAGGCCATGGGCCTGAACGCGACCTACGCGTCCAACAACCCGACCGGCCTCGACGGCACGGTGCGCTTCAGCACCAACTTCGCCTTCGACTTCAATCCGACGGATGGCATCACTGCCAACACCTTTGACTTCCTTGGCGTTGCCATCCACGAGATCGGTCACGCGCTGGGCTTCGTGTCGGGCGTGGACTTCCTCGACATCTATGGCGAGGGTCCGGGCACCAGCCCGAGCGAGGGCACGCTGGGCTACAGCCTGAACGACACGTCCATCTACAGCGCGTTGGACATGTTCCGCTACAGCAACGATCCGAACAACCTGGCGCCGGGCGCCGGTCCGTCGCGCGACCTGTCGGTCGGCGGCACCAAGTACTTCTCGATCGATGGCGGGCAGACGGCGCTGTTCGGCAACACCTTCTCGACCGGCCGCTACAATGGCGACGGCCAGCAGGCGTCGCACTGGAAGGATGCGCCCAACTGCCAGATCGGCAACGGCCTGATGGACCCCACCTTCTGCTTCGCGCAGCAGGGCTATGTGACCGGGCTCGATCTGGCCGCGTTCGACGCCATGGGCTGGAATCTCAGCGTCAATGCGCTGAACTATGCCACCACGTCCACCAGCGTCATCTACAACCAGTTCGCGGTCGGCGTGCCCGAGCCGGCGACCTGGGGCATGATGATCCTGGGCTTCGCGATCGCGGGCGGCGCGATGCGTCGTCGCTCCACCAAGGTCGCCTACGTGGCCTGAAGGGACAGGCGGCCGCCGGGTCGATGAACCGGCGGCCGTTCCGGTCGTCAGAGACGGGGCGGTCGTCCGGACGGACGGCCGCCCCGTCCACGTTTCAGTGGACGAAGCGCGCCACCACGTCGCGGTAGGAGCGGCTAACCTTCACCTGCGCGCCCGACCCCAGCACTAGGAAGCATTCGCCGTTGGTGTGCGGCTTCACCTGACGCACTAGGTCCAGGTTGACAATGGTGGACCGGTGGACGCGCTGGAACCGGCGCGGATCCAGCCGCTTCTCCAAGTCCTTCATGGTCTCGCGCAGGATCAGCGTATTGTCCGCCGTATAGATGCACATATAGTCGCCGGCCGCGTCGATCCGCTCGATTGTGTCCACGTCCACGCGGAAGATCTGGCCGCGATCCTTGATGTTGATGAGCTTTTCGAACCGGCCCGCCGCCGGGTCGACGTCGCCGGATGCCATCTCCTCGGCTGCCTCGGGCGCGACCTCGGCCAGCTTGTCCTTCAGCCGGTCGGTTTCCTCCGCGCCACGCTTTTCGGACAGGCGCTGGCGGACGCGGGCCAGCGTGTCGGCCAGCCGGCTCTCCTCCACCGGCTTCATCAGGTAATCCACCGCCTGCGCTTCGAACGCCTTCAGCGCATGGTCGCCATAGGCGGTGCAGAACACGAACAGCGGCGGCTCCACCTCCATCAGCCCCTGGATCACCGAGAAGCCGTCGAAGCCCGGCATCTGGATGTCCAGAAAGACCAGGTCGGGCTTGTGCGTCTTGATGGCGCGGATCGCCTCGCGGCCGTTCTGGCACTTGTCGATGATCTCGACATCGTCGTGCGCGGCGAGACGGAGTTCCAGTCCCTGGATCGCCAGCGGCTCGTCGTCGACGAGGATGGTGCGGATGGTCATGCGGTCTCTCTGCTCAAATCTTCGATCTGGTACGGGATCTCGATTTCCACCGAGAAGCCGCCCTGAGGGCGGGTGCGGGCCTCGAACCGCTGGTCCGGACCATAGGCCTGCACCAGTCGTTCGCGTATATTGGCAAGCCCCACGCTCGTGGAAAGACTCGGACGGGGCGCCTCGCCGCGCAAGCCCGGCCCGGTATCGGATACGCCGATCCGCACCCGATCCCCGTCCAAGTGAACGGTGACGCAGATTTCGGCCCCTTCCTCCTGCGGCGTGACCGCGTACTTGATCGCGTTCTCCACCAGCGGCTGGAGCAGCAGCGAGGGCAGGCGCGCCTTGGCGACGCGCGGGTCCACGTCGAACTGCGGGCGCAGACGATCCTCGAACCGCATCTTCTCGATCTCCAGGTAGAGCTTCAGCGTCTCCACCTCCTGCTCCACGGTCACGTGCGCGGTGGGCTCGTTCGCTAGCGTGTAGCGAAGAAAGCTCGACAAGCGGCTCAGCATCGCGTTCGCACGCTCCGTCTGCTTCAGAAGCACAAGCGTCGAAATCGAGTTCAGCGTGTTGAACAGGAAATGCGGGTTCAGCTGGTAGCGCAGCATGGCGAGCTGGGCGGACGACGCCTGGCTCTCCAGATGCTGCATCTGGTCGATCTGCTCCTCCACGATCAGGTAGAAGTTGATCCCGAAATAGAGCGCGGACCAGCCCGTCAGCACCGTGAACGCCACATAGGTCGTCGCCAGAACGCTGGTCAGCGTGATGCCGGGCGCCGCCGCCTTGGTGAAGGAGAAGGAGAATGCGTCCAGCACCGCATAGAGCGCAGTCGCCCCCACCAGCGTCAACGCCGTCAGCAGCACGGCCGGCACGCGCGGCAGGCGGCGATAGGCACCGTACAGCACCGACAGCAGCAGCGTGATGCAATAGCCGACGATCGCCTCGATTATGACGGGGATCAAGACGTCGAGCGTCGGCCCGTTCGACACGGCCGACACCGCGCGCAGCAGCAGGTAGCCTGTCCAGCCCGCCGCCTGGAGCGTCCAGAAGGCGCGGGCCTTGTTCTCGAAGAAGGGGCGGACGTTGAAGGCGGCGCCGTTCTGGGCGCCCTGTATCGGGGGAGCGGTGGCCATCGCGCATGTGTCCCTACACACACGCGGCGCACCACGCAAAAAGGGCCGCCGTTCCGGTGGGGAACGGCGGCCCTGAACGGCCCGGTAGGCGGCGCTCAGAAGGTGAAGCGCGCGCCCACGCGGATCGAGTAGAGCGACTGATTCACGTACACCTGATCGGTCGGCGTGGTGAACGAGTTCGTGCCGCCCAGTGGCGAGTAGCGGTACTGGGCGCAGGGCTGGCCGGCGGTGTTGGTCACCACGCCCGCGGCCGACGTGCCCGTCGCCGTGGGTCGTGCCAGGCACTGAACCTGGGTCACGGCCGCGTTGTACGGGAACACGTACTCGCGGATCTGGCCCCAGTCCTTGTCGATGAAGTTGGTCAGGTTCTCGACGTCCGCGAACAGCTGGACGCGCGAACGACCGAGGCCGGTCGGCACTTCCTGCGCGACGTGCAGGTCGAGGCGCGTGAACCAGCGCGAGTTGAACGCGTTACGCGGCGCGACCTTGCCCCGGTATTTGGACAGTCCCGAGGAGTCGATGAACGCGCTCAGCGCATTCTGGTACTCGGCGCTGCTGTACGACACGAGCGGGTCGTTCAGCGTCGGCACGTACATCAGGTAGCGGTTGCCCGCCGTGCTGGTGGCCGTGCTGCGGCCGGTGGTGCCGAAGATGGCCGACCGCGGCGTGCCGCCCGAGGGCTGGAAGTCCTGGAACGTGTAGCTGAACGGGCGGCCGATGCGCGTCTCGCCGAACAGGCCGATCTGGGTCTTGTAGTCGCCGAAGAAGGCGTGGTCATAGTTCACGCCGTACTTGAAGAAGTACTTAACCTGATCGTTCGAGATGCCGTAGGCCACGTTGTTCGCATCCACGAAGGCGCCGTTCGAATAGTTCGAGCCGGCCGTGGAAGAGGTCGCGGGCGACTGGTCCTTCACGTCCTGGTAGGTGAAGCTGCCGTTCAGGTTCAGCCCGAAGTCCCACGACTTGTCGAAGCGCGCGACCGCGATGTACGCCCGGCCCTTCTTGGTGTTGGTCAGCAGGATGTCGGTATTGGTGTTGGTGCTGTTCGGACCGTCGATGACGTTCTGGTAACGCTGGCGGCCGTCCGGCGTCAGCGAGCCGGCGATCGGCTGCGACCGGATGTCGGTGAAATAGACCTGATTGCGGACCGACGAGAACAGGAAGTCCGCGCCGAACGTCCAGTCGTCACCCAGCGGACCCAGGTTGGCCGTGTACTCGCCCGACAGGGTGGCGCGCCACTGGGACGGCACCTTGAAGTTCGGGTCGAGTGCGTTGACCGTGGCGCTGGTGGCGACCGCGGGGTTGTTCAGCGCCGCGTTCAGGCCACCGGGAATGGACGTGCCCGTCACGCCGTTCAGCGCGGCCGCACCAATGGTCGCCTGGTCGGCGGCCGATACAGTATTGGGAAAGCCCGAGAAGCCGGTGGCGGTACGGTTGATCGACACGCTGTTGGTCAGCACGCCCGTGTTGGAGAAGCTGTTCGACACGTACACGTCGGGCGTGCCGCCGCCGAAGATGCCGCCGCCGCCGCGGATGGACAGGCGGGGCGCGGGCTTCCAGTCGAAGCCGGCGCGCGGCTGGAAGAGGTTGAAGCCCGAGATGTTGGTGGTGTTGCCGCCGATCACGCGGCGCTCGCCGTTAACGATCGCGCCGTTGGCGTAGCGGGCGAGATAGGCCGGACTCAGCGCCGGGTTGTCGCCCATCGCGTACAGGTCGTAGCGCGCACCGTAGCTGAAGGTCAGCGTGTCGGTGATGCGCCAGTTGTCCATCACGCCGAACGTGTAGCTCTGATAGCCGAACCGAGCCGCCGCCGCGTCCGGATTGAAGGCCGGCAGGCCGTTGTTTGCCACGATCGCGTTGCCGTAGCCGATCGAGTTGGCCCGGCGAGCCTGGAAGTCGGCGATCGAGTCGAAGTAATAGTTGCCGGCGCTGTTCTGCAGGAACGAGTTGAAGATGCTCACGTCCTGGATCTCGGTGAACAGGCGCAGGTCGTGGTCGCCCATGGTCAGGCGCGCCTGGAGCAGGCCACCCCACGTCTCCGTGTAGAGCTCGTTGGTCTGGCGCGAGCTGTCGGGACCGAAGGACACAACGGCGTCCGTGCCGGCGCGGCCCGCAACCGAGGACTCGCAGCCCGTCAGCGAGCCGATCGAGTTCGGATTGGTGCAGACGCGGAACTGGGCAAAGCCGCGACCCAGCGTCGGCTCCTGGATGCGGGTATAGTGCTTGTAGAAGCCGCGCGCTTCCGTGGAGAAATTGTCGGTCCAGTCGCTGTTCAGCTGGACCACGCCCGTGTGCAGGCGATTGCCCTGCGTGTACGAGTTGGACGCCAAGCCGAGACCGGGGCTGCCGGTGGTGATGGACGAGAAATTGTTGTTGAGCAGCGTGATCGCGTCGTCGGCATAGGTGTAGGTCAGGGCCAGGCGCTGCGTGTCGGCCAGGTTTGCGTCGATGCGTGCCACCACGCGGTCGTCGCGATCGCCGACGTTGCGCTGAACGCCGCCCGTGTTGTAGCCATAGACGCTCTGCGCGATCGCGGACACCTGGTCCACCTGCGCCTGGGTCAGGTTCGGGATGGCGGTGCCGGCATTGTTGTCGACCGGGCCGTCGGGGATCGGGCGACCGCCGCGCAGCCGCTCGCCGGCGACCATGAAGAACACCTTGTCCTTGATGATCGGACCCGACAGCTCGGCGCCGTAATTGTCGATCTTGAAGTTCGGAACGAAGGCTTGGCCATCAGCGAGGACCGTACCGTCCGGACGGCGGCGGACGCCGCCCGAGCCGTCGATGCCCGGGCCGGGCTTGGTGCGCTTGCCGACGAACTCGTCGCCGGACCGCGCGTAGAAGCCGGTGCCGTGGAAGTCGTTGGTGCCCGACTTCAGGATGATGTTGATCGCGCCGCCCTGGAAATTGCCCTGGCGGACGTCGTACGGCGCGACCTGGGCCTGGAACTGGCCGATCGCGTCATAGGGGATGGGCGAGCGGCGGCTGGGCAGGCCGTCCTGATTCAGGCCGAAATTGTCGGTGATCGGCACGCCGTCGACGGTGAAGCGGTTGTAGCGCGCGTTCTGACCCGCGAACGAGATGGCGCGACCGCCGGTGGGCGAGTCGTCCAGGCGCGCGAACGGGTCACGGCGTGACAGGTCGCGGACGTCGCGGTTGACGGAGGCGACGTTGGCGATGTCGGCGGCGCTCAGCACGGTGGCCGGGCCCTGGCTGACCGAACGCGCATTGGGCAGGCGCGACGCGGTGACCACGATGTCCGCACCGCCGGCGTCGCCCGCGGCGGCCAGCTCGATCGGCAGGTCATAGCTCTGGGCGACGACCGTCTGGACCTCGGTCACCTGCGCGCCCTGGTAGCCCGCGGCGCTGACCGACACGGTGTAGGGGCCGCCCGGACGCAGGCCGGGTGCCGTGAAAGTGCCGCTGGCGTCCGTGCTGGTGGTGACGCTGGTGCCCGTGGGCACGTTCAGGATCGTCACCTCGGCACCCGCCACGGGAGCGCCCGCGCTGGTCACGCTGCCCCGGATGGTGGAGGTGGTTTCCTGGCCCATCACTGCGGCCGGCGCCACCAGCGCCGCCGCGGCGACGCCCACGAACAGGTAGTTCCGCATTTCCAAATGTCCCCTTGAGCCCTGGCTCTGGATGCCGCGACTGTTCCCGCGGTACGTCGCGCGCCCTGCTCCGCTTTTATTGCTCTTCGGTGACAGACGCGAGTCGGTTCGGCTTGCTGCACCGCAGCAAGCGCCGGGCGTTGCATAAAAGCATCATCCCCGTGCGGCGGCGACGATCGCGGCCCAGCCGGCCTCGTCCGTCACGCGTATCTCCAGCTCTGTGGCCTTCTTGAGCTTGGACCCGGCGCCCGGCCCGGCGACCAGCAGGTCCGTCTTTCGTGAAACGGAGTTGGACACGTGCGCGCCCAGCGACTCGGCCTGCGCCTTGGCCTCGTCGCGACTCATGGTTTCCAGCGTGCCGGTGAAGACCACCGTCTTTCCCGATACTTCCGACGTGCGGACCTCGCGCACGGCGGCCACCGGCCGCACTTGGTCCAGGAGGTCGTCCACCGCCTGGCTGTTGTGCGGCTCGGCGAAGAAATCGGCGATGGCCAGCGCCACCTCCGGGCCGACCTGCTTGGTGTCGATCAACTCGGCCAGCGACTTGGCGACGCGCGCCAGGTGCTTGTCCTCCGCCTCGCCGATCGCGGGCTCGGTGTCGCCGCGGAGCCGCACCGCCTGGGCGACGGTCGCCCGGAGCGCGTCCCACCCGCCCCAGCGGTTGGCGAGGTCGCGCGCGGTCACCTCGCCGACGTGGCGGATGCCCAGCGCGAACAGGAACCGATCCAGGGGCGGCTCGCGCCTGGCGTTTATCGCCTCCAGCAGGTTCGCCGCCCAGACCTTGCCGTCCTTCTTGCGCGGCAGCAGCTGCTCCTCCGTCAGGCGGAAGATGTCGGCCGGGCTCGCCACCAGTCCGTCGGCAAAGAAGTCGGCCAGCTGCTTCTCGCCCAGGCCGTCTATGTCCATGGCGCGGCGCGACACGAAGTGCTTCAACCGTTCCACGCGCTGGGCGGGGCAGATGAGCCCGCCCGAGCAGCGGAAGTCGACCTCGTCCGGTCCGCGCTCCAGCACCGACCCGCATTCGGGGCAGTGGGTCCAGAAATGCCAAGCGTCGCGCGGTTCGTCGCGGGTCAGGTTCTCCACGATCTGCGGGATCACGTCGCCCGCGCGTTGCAGCACCACCCGATCGCCGGGTCGTGCGCCCAGCCGCCCGATCTCGTCCGCATTGTGGAGCGTGGCGTTGGTGACCACGACCCCGCCGACCGTCACAGGCTCCAGCCGGGCGACAGGCGTGATCTTGCCCGTGCGGCCGACCTGCGGGTCGATCGCGTTAAGTGTCGTCTGGGCGCGCTGCGCGGGAAACTTGTGCGCGATCGCCCAACGGGGCGCGCGACCGACATTGCCCAGCCGCTCCTGCCAGTCGAGGCGGTCGAGTTTGTAGACGACGCCGTCGATGTCGAAGGGCAGGTCGGCGCGCCGCGCCTCGATCGCGCGATACACGGCCAGCGCCTCGTCGGTGCCCGAGCAGCGCCGGAAATCGTCGGCGACCGGGAAGCCCCAATCGCGGATCGTTTCCACGACCGTGCCCTGCGTTTCGGCGGGCAGCACCGGCGCTTCGCCCCAACCCCAGGCCAGGAAGCGCAAGGGGCGCTCGGCGGTGACGGCGGGGTCCTTCTGGCGGAGCGAGCCTGCCGCGGCGTTGCGGGGATTGGCGAAGCGGCGCGCCTTGGCGGGATCGTCCGCCTCGGCCAGCAACCGTTCGTTGAGCGCGGCGAAGTCGCCCTTGGCCATATAGACCTCGCCGCGCACCTCGATCAGGTCGGGGGCGTCGTCGGGCAGCGTGCGGGGCACGTCGGCGATGGTGCGGACGTTCTCCGTCACGTCCTCGCCCGTGGTGCCGTCGCCGCGCGTCAGCGCCTGCACCAGGCGCCGGTCCTGGTAGCGGAGCGAGCAGGACAGGCCGTCGATCTTGGGCTCCGCGGTCATCGCCACCGGCTCGTCGTCGGGAAGCTTCAGGAAGCGGCGGACGCGCGCCACGAACTCGGCCACGTCCGCGTCCTCGAACGCGTTGTCCAGGCTGGTCATGGGCCGCGCGTGGCGGACCTTGGCGAGGTGTGCGGCGGGCGCGGCACCGACCTGCTTGTCGGGTGAGTCCTCGCGGATCAGGTGCGGAAAGGCCGCCTCAATCGCTCGGTTGCGACGCACCAGCGCGTCATAGTCGGCGTCCGAAATCTCGGGCGCATCGTCGGTATGATAGAGCCGGTTGTGGTGCGCAATCTCCGCAGCGAGCGCTTCCAGCGCATCGGCCGCGGCGAGATCATTGTCGGGAAGGGGCTGGTCTGCGAGTCCGGTCACGGTGCAGCGGTAGGGGAGGGGGCGGCGACCCTGCAAGGCCGCCGCCGCCTGGTTAGAGCTTCTTGGTCAGCTTCTGCGCGATCTCGAACATTTCCTCGGGCGCATAATCGGGCGTGAAGGCGCACGGCACACCTGCCAGCTGCGCGATCTTGTGGCCTTCCGGCATGCCCGGCACGACCTCCAGTTCGCCTGGCGGGTCGCCCGGCAGCGCCACCTCGTCGTTGGACCAGATGCCCGAAATCTCCGAATAATCGTCGGGGCTCCAGGTATAGAGGCGGCGGTGCGATCCCTCGTCCAGATACTTCTGCGACTCCGGGATCTTGGACAGGTCGATGTTCGGCGTCGGCAGCATCTTCTTGAGGTCGACGCCCGTCAGCTTCTCGATTGCCAGCGCATAGGAGTGCGCGTGCACCGACCCGCGCACCAGCAGATAGCCGCATACCTCGCGCCCTGTCGGGTCCGACAGCGTCTCGTAGACGCGCAGCTTGTGGAGCCGGGCGCCGCATTCCAGGTGGAAGTTGTGCAAGAGGTCGGTGATGACGTTGCCCGTCGTGGTGATGAAGTCCTTGTTCCACGACAGGCCGTTCGAGTCCGCCGGTACCACGCCGCCACCGTTCGACAGGAAGCTGGCCGCGTCGCGGATCTCGGTCATGGCCGCGAACGGCGTCATGGAGATGTCGCCGCCGTCCCCGGTGTCGTCGCCGTCCGGTCCGTTCGCCAGCATGTTCACGCCTGCGGACACCAGCTCCACGTGCCCCAGCTCCTCCGCCGTGATGGAGGCGACCAGGCTATAGAAGGGGCGCAGCTTCGACTTCGACTTGAAGTTGAAGCTCTGGAACATGTAGTTCCCGAGCGTCGACATCTCGCCATATTTTCCGCCCAGCAACTCACGAAGTGCGGCGGCGGCGTTGGGGTCCTGGCGCTCGGGTTCGGGTAGGTGCGCTTGAAGCTTGTCGACTCGCATGAACATGGCGGCGGTCCTTCGGCCTTGAGGAACTCCCCCAACAGGTGGCACCCGCCGAAGTTTCAGATGGTTACGATGAAAGGTGCCGCCCGCGCGACGCGGCCTCAGCGCGCCAGCCACCATCCCGGATAGCTGAGGGCCACCAGCCCCCAGCCGGCCGCCACCCGCGCCGCCGTGCGCCAGTCGAGCCCGCCCGTGGCCTCAATCGCGGTGACCGTGCACCACGCCATCACCGCGCCCGCAACCCAGAGCCACAGGATTACCGCCAGCCAGGCCAGCTCCGGATGGAAGATCACGCCAAGCGCCGTGTAGAGCAGCGCCGCCAGCAGCAGCCCGATGGAGGCCAACGCCGAAAGGATGCCCATAGCCAAGCCGACGGGGAGCATCGCCAGCGAGACCATCGCCTCCCAGTCGCGCCGGCCTGTAGTCACGCCCGCGTCCCCCCGGCCCGATCCGTCATGCCAGCGCGGGCTCCGCCCCCATCAGCGCCGGAAAGAACGCCTCGTGCGCAGTACGGAGCGCGTCCAGGTCCGCCACGTCGTCGCGATCCGGGCGCTCGAAGATCAGGCGGCGTCCGCCCGTGCGCCCGATCGCTTCCGCCTCGACGCCGGCCGCGTGCGCCGCCGACAGGAAGTCCACCAGCGCGGCGTCGTCCACCGTCACCACATAGACGCCCTGGTCCTCCGCAAAGAAGGAACGCGCACAGTTATACGGCTGCGGCCGGTTCAGGATCGCGCCGATGCCGCCCGCCAGCGCCATTTCCGCCAGCGTCATCGCCAGCCCGCCGTCCGACACGTCGTGGCAAGCCGTCACCTGTCCCCCGTCGATCGCAGCGCGCACGAAGTCTCCCACGCGCCGCTCGGCGGCGAGATCGACCGGAGGCGGCGGTCCGGCGTCGCGGCCCGACAGGCCCCGACACTCGCGTAGCCAGAGCGACTGGCCCAGGTGACCGCCGCGCTTGCCGATGCACAGGATCACGTCGCCCTTGCCCTTGAACGCGATGGTGACGGCGCGCCGCCAGTCGGAGATCAGCCCCACGCCGCCGATCGCGGGCGTCGGCAGGATGGCCGAACCGCCACCCGTCGCCTTGCTCTCGTTATAGAGGCTGACATTGCCGGACACGACGGGGAAGTCGAGCGCCCGGCACGCGTCCGACATGCCGGCCAGGCATCCGACCAGCTGACCCATCACCTCCGGCCGCTCTGGATTGGCGAAGTTCAGGCAGTTGGTGATGGCGAGCGGCTTCGCGCCCACCGCGGTCAGGTTGCGCCATGCCTCCGCCACCGCCTGCGCGCCGCCGGTGTGCGGATCGGCATAGCAGTAGCGCGGGGTGCAGTCGGTGGTGACGGCCAGCGCCTTGGTGGAGCCGTGGACGCGCACCAGCGCCGCGTCGCCGCCCGGACCCTGGACCGTGTCGGCGCCGACCATGGAGTCGTACTGCTCCCAGATCCAGCGCCGGCTGGCGAGGTCGGGCGAGCCCATCAGGCGCGTCAGGTCGCCCGCGATGTCGCGCGTGTTGAGCCCGTCGGGCAGCGGGGCGGGGGCGGGCGTAGGCTCGTGCGGGCGGTCGTAGAGCGGGGCGTCGTCCGCCAGCGGCGCCAGCGGGATGTCGCACACGACCTCGCCCCTGTGGCGCAGCACCATGCGGCCCGTATCCGTCACGCGGCCGATCACGGCGAAGTCCAGCTCCCACTTGCGGAAGATCGCTTCCGCTTCGCCCTCGCGGCCGGGCTTCAGAACCATGAGCATCCGCTCCTGGCTCTCGGACAGCATCATCTCGTACGCCGTCATGTTCGTTTCGCGCTGGGGCACGTCGTCCATGACCAGCTCGATGCCGACGCCGCCCTTGGACGCCATCTCGACCGACGACGAGGTGAGGCCGGCGGCGCCCATGTCCTGGATGGCGACGATGGCGTCCGACGCCATCAGCTCCAGGCACGCCTCGATCAGCAGCTTCTCGGTGAACGGATCGCCGACCTGGACGGTGGGGCGCTTAGCCTCGGCATCCTCACCGAAGTCGGCGGACGCCATGGTCGCGCCGTGGATGCCGTCGCGGCCCGTCTTGGAGCCGACATAGACGATCGGATTGCCGACGCCGGATGCGGCCGAATAGAAAATCTTGTTCTGGTCCGCGACGCCTACCGTCATCGCGTTGACCAGGATGTTGCCGTCGTACGCGGGATCGAAGTTCACCTCGCCGCCGACCGTGGGCACGCCGACGCAGTTGCCGTAGCCGCCGATGCCGCGCACCACGCCCGCGATCAGGTGGCGCATCCGCGGATGGTCAGGCCGGCCGAAGCGCAGCGCGTTCATGTTCGCGACCGGACGGGCACCCATGGTGAACACGTCGCGCAGGATGCCGCCCACGCCCGTCGCCGCGCCCTGATAGGGCTCGATGTAGCTGGGGTGGTTGTGGCTCTCCATCTTGAAGATGGCGGCCTGGCCGTCGCCGATATCCACCACGCCCGCATTCTCGCCCGGCCCGCAGATCACCTGCGGCCCTTCGGTCGGCAGCTTCTTCAGGTGGATGCGGCTGGACTTGTAGGAGCAATGCTCGGACCACATGACCGAGAAGATGCCCAGTTCGACAAGATTGGGCTCGCGGCCGAGCGCGTGGAGGACGCGGGCGTACTCGTCCGGCGACAGGCCGTGCTGGGCGACGATCTCGGGCGTGACTTCAGGCATGGGCAAGCGCCTTAGCGATGGCGGAGGCGGTCGTCATCCCGGCAGAGGGAGCAGGCCGGCAGAAGGCAGGAGAGGCCGCGCTCAGCGTCCCCGGATAAAGGCGCGAACGTCGGTGGACAGCTTGGCCAAGTCCTCGTCGCGGACGTACATCATGTGGCCGGCATGGTACCAGTGCCAGCCGATCCGCCCGTCGGTCGGCATGCCGGTGCGGCTGAGCGAATATTCCGCGCCGAAGAAGGGGGTGGCGAAGTCGTAATAGCCTTGGCCCACGAAGACGCGAAGGCCGCTGTTCTCGCGCAGCGCCTTGCCGATGTACGGCGCGACGTTGAGGTAGCCGCGCTCGCGGTTGCCGGCGAGCTGCCAGTTCCAGTCGCCCACGCCGCCGATCGAGACATAGGTCTGTTCGGGCGAATAGCCGAGCGTCCCGCGCGCATAGGCGTTCATCGCCGCGGTGTACGCCCCGTCGATCGCGTAGAAGCTGGGATCGTTGTCGGGCGTCTCTCCGGCTGCGTCATAGTCGCGGCCCGTGTAGCGCGTGTCGAGCCGGCCGATCGTCAGGCCCCGGTCGCGCAGCAGCTCCTTGTAGAAGCGGCCGGGCGACAGGCGCAGGTCGGCGCGCGCGAGATAGTCCTGCCCGACGCCCGTGAAGCGCGACAGCTGGGGCAGGATCGCCTGGCGCTCCTGCGGGGTGATGGTGTTGCCCTTGAGCAGCGCGGACGCATAGGGGCCGAGGGCGAACGCCTTTGCCTCGGCGACGAACTGCTCCACGGTGGCGGGCTTGTTGGCGACCTTGTCGTGGAACCAGGCGGTGGCGGCCATGGAGGGCAGGTTGGTGACGTAGCCCAGCTCGTTGCCCGGCGCATCGGCCGCCTGGCTGAAGTCGAGGATGGAGGAGATCAGGATGATCCCGTTGACCGCCACGTCGGTATAGCTGCCCTCCAGCTCGTTGATGACGGCGGCCGAGCGGGTGGTGCCGTAGCTCTCGCCGCCGATGAACTTAGGCGCGTTCCAGCGGCCGTTGGCGTCCAGCCACAGGCGGATGAACTGCGCCATCGCCTTGGCGTCCTCGGTGACGCCCCAATAGGTCTTGGGGTCCGTACGCCCAAGCGCGCGGCTGAAGCCCGTGCCGACCGGATCGACGAAGACGAGGTCCGTCGCGTCCAGCAGCGAATGGACATTGTCCACGACCGGATAGGGCGGCGCGCCGTCGTCCTTGGCGTCCGACGGGATCACCACCCGCTTCGGCCCGAAGGCGCCCATGTGGAGCCAGAGCGAGCCCGAGCCCGGCCCGCCGTTCCAGAGGAAGGTGACGGGGCGTTTCGGATCGACCGCCCCTTCCTTGACGTAGGAATAGGAGGTGATGGCGGCGAGGGGCTTTCCGTCCTTGTCCTTCAGGTAGGTCTCGCCCGCGGTGGCGCGATAGCTGATGCGGGTCCCACCGAAGGTGCCGCTGTGCCGGGTGACCGACACCACGGGCGGCGGGATGGCCGGCGCGTCGGCGGCGGCGGCCGGACCAGGGTCGGCCGGCTTCTGCGCGGCAGCGGGCCAGGCCGCGAGCAGTGCCAGTGCCGTCAGTGATCCGATACCCGCCCGCATGATGATCCGCCCCCCGTTCTGGGGACGCGTCCTAACGTGGGTCAGGCGTCAGGAATAGGGCGGCTTGTGGAAACCTGCGGGCGACAGGGTGAAGATCTCGCAGCCGTCCTCAGTGATACCGATCGAGTGCTCGAACTGGGCCGACAGCGAGCGGTCGCGGGTGACGGCGGTCCAGCCGTCGTCCAGCAGCTTCACGTCGGGACGGCCGAGGTTGATCATCGGCTCGATGGTGAAGATCATGCCGGGCTTCAGCTCCGGGCCGGTGCCGGGGCGGCCGACATGGACGACCTCCGGCGCGTCGTGAAACAGCCGGCCTACGCCGTGGCCGCAGAAGTCGCGCACTACGCCGTAGCGGTGGCGCTCCGCGTGGCGCTGGATGGCATTGGCCACGTCGCCCATGTGGTTGCCGGGGCGCGCCTGCTCGATGCCCAGCATCAGGCATTCATACGTCACGTCCACCAGCCGGCGCGCCTTGAGCGCCACGTCGCCGATCAGGTACATGCGGCTGCTGTCGCCGTGCCAGCCCTCCAGGATGGGCGTCACGTCCACGTTGACGATGTCGCCGACCTTGAGCGTCTTTTCGGACGGGATGCCGTGGCAGACCACGTGGTTGATCGAGATGCAGGTGCTGTGCGTGTAGCCGCGATAGCCCAAAGTCGCGGGCAGGCCGCCCGCCGCCGTCACGAAGTCGTAGATCAGCCGGTCGATCTCGGCGGTGGTGACGCCAGGCACCATGTGCGGCACCAGCATGTCCAGCGTCTCCGCCGCCAGCCGCCCGGCACGGTGCATCCCGTCGAATGCGGCGCGACCGTGCAGCTTGATGGCGCCGGTGCGGGGCTCGACGGCGTCGGCGGAGGCGGTGACATATTCGGTCATGATCCCCCGCATATAGACCCAAACGCACGGTTTGCGAGCGAGGCGGGGACGGCTATGCCGTGCGGCATGGAGCAGGCGACACCGACCCCCGAACGCGTCTGGACCGCCGGCCTGGTGGTGATCGGCGACGAGATCCTGTCCGGCCGCACCCAGGACCGGAACATCGCCCAGCTCGCCACCTGGCTGAACGTGCAGGGCATCCGGCTGGGTGAGGTGCGGGTGGTGGCGGACGACATGGCCGCGATCGGGGCGGCGGTGACGGCGCTGATGGACGCGAACGATTACTGCTTCACCACGGGCGGCATCGGGCCGACGCACGACGACATCACGGTGGACGCGATCGCCGCCGCGCTGGGCGTGGGCGTGGTCCACCATCCGGAGGCCGTGGCGGTGCTGGAACGCTATTATGCCACGCGCGGCGGGCTGACGGAGGCGCGGGCCCGGATGGCGCGCGTGCCGGACGGGGCCGAGCTGATCGTCAACAAGGTGTCGGGCGCGCCCGGCATCCGGTGGGGCAAGCTCTTCATCATGGCGGGCGTGCCGCACATCACGGCCGGGATGCTGGACGCGCTGACGGGCACGCTGGAGGGCGGGCGGCCGGTGGTGTCGGTCACGATCGGCTGCTGGACGGCCGAGAGCGAGGTCGCCGACCTGCTGCGCACGGCGGAGCGCGACCATCCGGGCACGTCGGTGGGCAGCTATCCCTTCTTTCGCGAAGGGCGCACGGGCGCGAACTTCGTGGTGCGGAGCCCCGACCCGGCGCTGGCGAACACCTGTCTGGCCGCGATCCGGCGGGGGCTGGAGGACAGCGGGCGAGCTGTAGTGGAGGGCGGGATCTAGCGTCCGCACGATCGATCCTTCCGTCGCAAATACATGGGACGACCGCGTATAAGCATCCGTCACCCTCGCAAAGGCGGGGGACCGGACACGCCGCGGCAGCGACCGTCGGACGAAGGTCCGCCGGTCTGGATTTCCACCTTCGTGGGAAGGATGGAGAAAAGGGTCTTTGTTCCGGATCGGCGAGGTCAGGGCGGCGGACAAGCATGGGTGGTCAGCCTCTCGGGTAGCGGCGTGGCGGAACTTCAGGAAGTTCAGCCACCGTCGGGTGGGCAAGTGTAAGCGTCGCTGACATCCAGGGTCCGCACGGCACCGCCCGGCTCGGCGACCTGAGCAGCGAGCTCCCGGGCATAGGCCTCCTCCCGTGCCCAATCCTCGTCTGTCCAATGTTCTTCGGGCTCGTCCTCCCATTCCTCGTCTTCGCCCCTGCCCTGGGCCTTGTCCCCGCCTTCGTTCACCAGCTGGTGGAAGCCGTAGCGCCTGCACCAGGCGGGCGAGAAGCTGCGCTCCGACTCGTCGGGCGGGCCGTCATCCTCGACGTCCGTCACGATCATCGAGCGGAGCGGCCGGCGCTGCGGGCGCTGGCGGCCGGCCGTGTCGGCGCGGCCGTCCTCCGCCAGCCGGCGTGTCGCCTCCTTGAGGATCAGTGCGGCGCCGTCCGGATGCTCGCGCACCTGTTGCACGCGGTCGCGCCAGGCGCCGTAGCGGTCGCCCGCCCGCGCCCGCAGCAGGGCAAGGCCGAGCTTGTTGTCGTAGCGGCGCCGCTCGCCCACCTGCTCGCCCTTGTAGAAGACGGGCGTCGCCTCGCCGTGGATGGCGCGGCCGAGCAGCGCGGTTTCCAGCCGGTGGGTGCCGACGTCGAGTGCCGCTTCCACCGCCTGGCGGAAGCTGTCGGAACCGGGGCGAGCGCGCAGGTCGTAGTAGGAGCGCGGGGACATGCCCACCGCACCGCACGCGTCTTCGATGCAGGCGCAGGCCGCGAGGGCTGTGACAAAGGCGACCTGCCGTTCGGGCGTCCAGCCGTCCATGCGCGTGCGGACGGGCACGGGCGTGAAGGCGGGTGGCGCCTTGGCCTTGCCGGGCTGGTTCCGGTTCTGCTGGTTGCGGTTCTGGGCGGACTGCCGGTGCTGCCGGCGCTTTGCTCGGTTGCTCATCGAACAGGGTAGGGCACAAACGCGGGTCTGTAGGACAGCGGTTTTTTCGCGGCTCTTGCGAGAGGGCGCAGGCGGCGAAAGGCGGCCGGGCTACATCCCTAAAAACGATCGACTTTCAAGAATGTATGAAGGTCGAGCCAAGGTGTGCTGCACACTGCAAGTAGGGTAGTGTAAGGCGATACTGCCCAAAACGGGGCTTCGCACGTGCCTGAAGTGCCAGCGCTCGATATGGCGGGCAGGATTGATCGCCGGTTACAGCTGGAGAGAGCCGCATATGATAATTGTTTGGGGCGGACAGACTTCACGATCAATCCGGATCGTCTGGTTGCTGGAAGAGATGGGACTTGCCTATTGTGTGCGGCAGGTGGACATGTTGGCTGCTGAGCAGGATCCCGAGTTCCTCGCGATCAACCCTGCCAACTATATACCAGCAATGCAGGACGGCGACGCCATTATGGTCGAGTCGATCGCGATCATGGAATATTTGATGGGCCGATATGGGCCAACGCCGCTGGCGCCCGCGCCGCACGACAAGAACTTTCCCATCTACCAGCAGTTTCTGCATCTAGGCGAAGCTGGCCTCGCCACCCTGATGATGCCTGTAGTCGTCAGCCGGTTTATCGCGCCTGAAGCCGAGCGGGAGAACTGGGGCGCTACCTGGTGTGTACAGTCCTTCCAAAAGCGGCTGAAGCTGGTCAGCCGGCGGCTCGCCAGCGCACCCTATCTCGCAGGTGAGGCTTTTACCGCCGCCGACATATCGGTGACGTACGCCCTCAACCTAGGCCAACGTAACTGCGGAATTACCTTGGGCGATGCAGAACAAGCTTACATCGCCCGCACCACCGGACGCGACGCCTATAAGCGCGCCATGCAGCGTTCACACGAAGGCGTGGACACCTAGCTGCGGCACCGTTTCCGATTGGAACCTGTGACGGAAACGCCGCTGATGTCGGCGGACGCAGTCGTTTCGTATCACCGCTTTCCCAAAACCTGGTCCCGATGCACCTTTCCCGAAATCGTCCTTCCTTCATGGAGAGATGGGAAAGGAGGACCGGGAAGGCGGCGGCTGAACGGACGGCTGCTTTTGGGCCTGGGCTTCCGAGCCTCCGCCGATCGACCATGGGCGTTGTCGGCGGCACCAGCCATCGTGAGCGAGTCACGGCAGACGGGGCGACCTAAGCCGCCCCGCCCTTCGATCAGGCAAAACGGACGCGGCGGCGCCGGCGCATCGCGTAGCCGACCAGGCCCAAGCCCAGGATCATCGTCGCCCAGGTCGCGGGCTCGGGGACGGCCGCTAGGTTCCCGGCGAGCTGGTTGTACTCGGCCTCGGTCACGCGGAAGCTGTAGAGGTAGTTGGGGATCAGCGAGAGACCCGTGGGGCAGGCGCCGCCCAGCGCCACCTGGGTCTGGGTCGTGCCCGTGGCGTTGCTGCACACGTCGAACTGGGTGCCCGAGCCGTTCTGCGTGACGGAGAAGTCGTTGTCGGTGACCACGATCAGCGTGTAGTCGCCGTTCGCGAGCCGCGGGCCAAAGGCCATGCCCTCGATCTTCTCCGGGATGGGAAAGCCCTGGGCGCGGAGTGCCGCGGCGATGTCGACGAAGGCGGTCGCCGTCTTGGTGACGGGCCGGACGCCTGCGGGCAGCGTGTTGGTGCCGGCCAGGCTGAGACCGCTGACGTCGGTCGCGTTGTTCAGGTCGATGCGGAAGATGCGCTTGCTGCCCACTGGAAGCACGCTCGCCTCCGCGTCCACGCCAAGCCCGCGATTGTCGCGTTCCAGCACCAGCAGCGTGTTGTTGCCGACCGCCTGGATCGCGGACACGCCGATGGAGCGGCCCTGGTTGCTGGCGGAGAAGTCGTCGGAGGAGCCGGGAATGCGGGCGTTGATGTCGGCGATCGGCTCCAGCTGGTAGAGATACTGGCCGTTGGACTCGCCCGTGGTCGTGTCGAAGGCGACGATGCGGACGTTGCGGCTGAAGCGGCCGTCGGCGTTGCCGTTGCCCGCGCGGCCCTCGTTCACCAGCGGGTCCTGGAGGATCGCATAGGCTGTGCGGCCGTCGGGCGAGACGGTCAGCCCCTCGAACCCGCGATTGTCCTGGCGGCCGGTAGTGATGGTGGGGCGGCCGTCGACATAGTTGAGCGTGGCCGTGGCGTCGCGGGGCAGGAGGTTGGCGGGCGTCCGGTACTGGCGGACGAACTGGCCGCCGGGCGTGAACTCGATCACGGAGGGGCCGTACTCGTCGGATACGAGCATGTTGCCGTTGGGAAGGCGCGCCAGCCCCTCCGGATCGAGCGAGCCGCCCAGCACCGCGGCGGACCCGTTCAGGAGCGCGGGGTTCAGGCCGCTGTAGACGTCGCCATTGCCCTGGCGGAACAGCGTGGTCCCCGTCAGCTGGAACCCGTTCAGCGCGCCGGTCGCGCGGTCGATGTCGAGCCGGAAGCTCTGGAGGCGGGGCGCGAAGGGCAGCACGCCGCCGCCGGGACCGCGATCGGTCATGCCGGTGAAGGTGTCGCTGGCCGCGTCGTAGATCAGGTCCGATCCGAAGCCGCCCAGCCGGCTCTGGCCCACGCCGGACAGGCCCGACAGGTCGGTGCCGTTGGCGACCGCGAGCTGCGACACCAGGGTGGCGGCGCCGGCGGGGGCTGCGGCGAGCGCCATCGCGGTGGCGAGAAGCGTGGAACGGATCATGACGGCGGAGCTCCCTTTATGGTTTCCGCCCGATTAGCTTCGTTGCAGCGACGTAACGGTGACCGTTCCGCGTCGCGTGCGTGGCAGTTCGGCTACCGATCGGTGACGGCCGGCTTGAGGGGGAGACCCGAAGGTTCGAATGGTATGGCCCCTCCACCATGCTTCGCATGGTCCCCCTCCCCGAGCGAGCTCGGGGAGGAATCAGGGGAGTGGTCTTTGATCCTCCACCTGGTGGGGGAGGATCCGGGCCCACCAGTCGGCGTAGGGCGTGTTGCGGGCCATGTGGCGGTTCCAGTCGGGCGCGCCGTCGGTCCACCAGACGGGGCCGCGCTCGCCCAGCGACCGCTTGGCGGCGTCGACGGCGGCCCTGGCGCGCGCACCTTCCTCGCGATCGCCGGCGCGGCGGGCGCGGCCCATGGCGGATCGCGCGGCCATCAGCTCGCGCACCAGCTCTGCGCGGCGATCTGGGTCGAGCGACGGGTCGGAGCATCGCCACAATCGCCCGCGAACGACGAAGTAGCGGCCGTCGGGGGTGACGGGATAGGCTTGGTCGGGCACCAACGGCGGACGCGCATCCGGGCGCGGAGGTTCCAGGAGGCGGCGGCGATGACGGAAACCGAAGGGCAGCCGGTGTCGCGCGCGTCCATGGGGCTGGCGGCCTTTTCCACCGTGGTGGAATGGTACGATTTCACGCTCTACCTCTACATGGCGGCTACGCTGTCGCGCGTCTTCTATGGCGGGGGCGCGGCGTCGCTGGGCAGCACGCTGGCGGGGTTCGCCGTCGCCTATCTGCTGCGGCCGCTGGGGGCGGCGGCGTTCGGACAGCTTGGGGACCGGATGGGGCGGCGGCGCTCGCTGCTGCTCTCCATGGCGCTGATGTCGGCGGCGATGCTGGCGACGGGGCTGCTGCCGACCCATGCCCAGGTGGGGCCGGCGGCGGGATGGGCGCTGCTGGCCCTGCGCTGCGTCATGGCGTTCGCGGTGGGCGGGGAATATACGGGCGTGGTCGCCTATCTGCTGGAGGGCGCCAAGCCGGAGCGGCGCGGGCTGGTCGCGTCGCTGGCCTCGGCGGCGAGCGAGGTGGGCGGGCTGCTGGCCGCGGGCGTAGCGGCGCTGACGGTGGGGCTGCTGCCCTTGGCGGCGCTGGACGGATGGGGCTGGCGGCTGCCCTTCCTGTTCGGCGCGGCGCTGGCGGGCGGCGTATGGTGGGCGCGCTATGCCATGGAGGAAAGCCCGGAGTTCGAGCGCCAGCGCGACGCCGGCACCGTTCCCGCCAACCCGCTCCGCCACGCGATCCGGCACCATCGTGCGGGGATCGCGCGGGGCTTCGCCATCTCGGCGCTGGGATCGATCACCTATTATGTGGGCATCGTCTACGTTCCCGCGTTCCTGGTGGGGACGGGCGCCATGACGGAGGGGCAGTCGCTCCTGCTCGCCACCGCCGCGGCGCTGGTGGTGGTGGCGGTGACGCCGGTCACCGGCTGGCTGTCCGACCGGCGGGGCCGCAGGCCCGTGCTGTTGGGGCTGGCGGGGGCGGGCATCCTGTTGCCGCTGCCGCTCTTCGCCTTGATGGGGGGCGGTGAGGTGGGCGCTGCTCTGGCCGGTGCGGCGCTGCTGGCGGCGCTGGGCGGCGGGGTGAGCGCGGTGGGCGCCGTGACGACGGCCGAGCAGTTTCCGGGCGAGGGGCGCCTGTCCGGCCTGGCACTGGGGGCGACGGCAGCGACGGCGCTGTTCGGCGGGGTCACGCCCTGGGCCGCGCACCTGCTCTTGGAACGGACGGGCTGGGCGCCGGTGCCGGGCGCAATGATCGCGGTCGTGGCGCTGCTGGTGGTGCCGGTGCTGGCGATGCTGCCGGAAACCGCGCCGGGCAGGATCGGCAGGGACCGGAGCAAAGGGGGCCTTCGAGTGTTCCGCAGCCGTCACGATTGAGGAACGGTGAGAACGACATGATACGTAAGGCCCGCGTGGAGGGCGGCGGCTTTGTGCTGTTCCTGGTCCTCATCACGGTCGCGCTGGTGGCGGTGGTGGGCGACTTCCTGGGCGCCGTGTTCTGGGCGGGGCTGGCGGCGCTGCTGTTCCAGCCGCTGTTCCAGCGACTGCTGGAACGCTGGCCCGACCGGCGCAACCTGGCGGCGGCGGTCACGCTCCTCATCATCACCTTTGCGGTCGTGGTGCCGGCGCTGATCCTGGCCAGCCTGGTGGTCGACCAGGCGGCCAGCGTGTACAACCAAGTGCGCAGCGGCCGGATCAACTTCGCCGCCTATTTCGAGCAGGTCCACGACGCGCTGCCGCTTCGCCTGCGCCAGCTGGCCGACCGGGCGGGGCTGAACAGCTTCGACCGGGTGCAGGAGCGCATCTCGTCGGGCTTGAGCGCCAGCGTCAGCGTGATCGCGTCGCGCGCGCTGCTGATCGGGCGCAACGCGGCGGCGTTCCTGCTGGCGTTCGGCGTCGGGCTCTATGTCACCTATTTCCTGCTGCGCGACGGCGAGCGGATCGGCCCGGCGGTCGTGCGTGCGCTGCCGCTGGAGCCGGGCGTGGCGCAGCGGCTGGCCGACAAGTTCGTGTCGGTGGTGCGGGCCACGGTGAAGGGATCGGGCGTGGTGGCGCTGGTGCAGGGCGCGCTGGGCGCCATCACCTTCTGGATCGTGGGGCTGCCGGCGGCGCTGCTCTGGGGCCTGCTGATGACCATCGCGGCGCTGCTGCCGGCGGTGGGGCCGGCGATCATCTGGGCGCCCGTCGCCATCTACCTGCTGGCGACGGGCGCGATCTGGCAGGCGGTGGTCGTGATCGTGTCGGGCGTGGTCGTGATCGGGCTGGCCGACAACATCCTGCGGCCCATGCTGGTGGGTCGCGACACGGGCATTCCGGACTGGATGGTGCTGGTGACCACGCTGGGTGGCATCAACCTAGTGGGGCTGAGCGGGATCGTGGTGGGTCCGCTGGTCGGCGCGCTGTTCATCACCGGATGGCAGATGCTGACCGAGCAGCGCGACGGCCAGCGCGCGGCGCGGGAGAATGGTTCAACCGCCTGAGCGCGAGTCCGCCCGCGACGGGGTCGGGTGCGCAGCCTTGCCCTCCGGGTGCTCGCTTTCCGGTGCCGCGTGCGGCATTCTTGGCGGAAAGCGCAGGGTTTCGGGGCGGCGGAGCAGGGGGAACGGTCGGCAAATGGTGCTCTGGGCGACGATCGTTGCGGCATTCGTGGGATGGGTGCTGGCCGAGTTCGAGGTGTTGGGCGGCGTCGCGGGTGCCGTTCTGGGCGCCGTCTATGGCTGGGGCGCCCGGCGCGCCGTCCGGGCCGAGGTGGAAGCGGCGCTCGCGCCGCTGAACGAGGCGGTCGTGGGCGTGGCGGACCGCGTGGAGGCTCTCGCGGATGCGATGATCCGCCGGGGCTTTGCGGCCGCGCCTCCTGCCGACACGACGACCGACGCGCCTGTTCCCGCACCCGCTGCTTACCAGGCATCCCCGTCCCAGGCATCGGCATCGGCCCTGGAAAGGACGGTCGCGACCGGGCCTCGAGCCCCGGAGACGCCGGGACGGGCGGACGCCGACGCCGTGCCCGAGCCCTTCTCGGACGACGCACCTTTTCCTGACCCTGCCCCTCCTGCTGACCCCGAGCCCCGCCGGGATCCGGTGGGCTCGGCGATGACGGCGGCGCTGGCTGCGGCGCGCGGCTGGTTGCTGGGCGGCAACACCATCGTGCGGCTTGGCCTGGTGATCCTGTTCGTGGGCCTCTCCTTTCTGGCGAGCTACGCCGCGTCCGCCGGCCTTTTCCCGGTCGAGCTGCGGCTGGCGCTGGTGGCGGCGGTCGGCATCGCACTGCTGGTGCTGGGTTTCCGGGCGCGGGAGCGACGGCCGGGGTTCGGCACCGCGTTGCAGGGTGCGGGCGTCGCCGTGATTTACCTGACGCTGTTCGCGGCCGCGCGGCTCACGGGCATCGTGCCGACCACGGCAGCCTTTGCGCTGATGGCCGCGGTGTGCGCCCTTGGTTGCGCGCTGGCGCTGCTTCAGCGGTCGCAGCCGCTCGCCGCGACCGCCTTTGCGGGCGGCTATGCGGTGCCGATCCTGTTGGCGGAGGGGGGCGGGGCGGTCGCCGCGCTGTTCGCCTATTACACGGTCCTGAACCTGGCCGTGCTGTTCCTGGCCACCCGCCGGGCCTGGCGAGTAGTGAACCTGATCGGGTTCGTCGCCACCTTCGGCGTCGCAGGCTTGTGGATCGCAGGCGGCTATCCCGCGGCGGATTTCGCCGTGACGCAGATTTTCGTCGTCGCGTCTGTCCTGATCTACGTCGCCGCCGCCGTGTTGTACGGGCGGCGCACGCCCGGCAGGCTGGGCGGGTTCGTGGACACGACCCTGTTGTTCGGGCCCGCCCTGGCCGGTTTCGGGCTGGAGGTGGGCCTGGTCGGCGACCGGCCGTTCGGCGCGGCGTTCGCGGCGCTCGGCTTCGCCGCCCTCTACCTGGGCGTGGCGCTGGTCGCCGGGCGTCGCCGGGATGCGGACACGAGGCTGCTGAACGAGACGCTGCTGGCAGTCGCGGTTGGCTTCGTCACCCTTGCGGTGCCGCTGGCGCTGGGCGCGCGGTGGACAAGCGCTACCTGGGCCCTGGAGGGTGCCGGCGTCTTCTGGGTCGGTGCGCGGACCGAGCGCTGGGTGCCGCGCCTGTTCGGCCTGGGGCTCCAGGGTGTCGCGGCGCTGCTGCTGCTGGCAGGCGCGGGGCCGGAGATCGCCGCGCTGCCGTTCACGGGGCCGGGCTTCGTGGGATCGATCCTGGTCGCCGTCGCGGCGCTGTTCACCGCCTGGCGGCTGCGCGCGCCCCTGCCGCACGGCGGCTCGCGGCTCGCCATCGCCTATGCGCGGGGCGAGGCGGTGCTCGAGCGGCCCGTGTTCCTGGGCGGCTTCCTTTTCTGGTGGCTGGCATGGGCGACGGAGGCGCATCGGTCGCTCCCGCCGGTCGAGACGGGGCTGCCGGCCATGCCCGTGTTCGCACCGGGCGTTCAGACCCTCCTGTCCATGCTGGCGTTCGTGGCGAGCGCCTGGGTGGCGCAGGCGTTCGGTCGTCGCCGCGGCTGGACGGTCGCGACCTGGCCGTCGCGGGTCAGCCTGGCCGCGCTGCTGCTCGGCTTCGTGGCGTCGGCCGATCAGGGGTTGCACGTGCTTTCCCCGCCGGCCGCCGCGATCTGGGCGGCGGCGATAGGGCTGCACCTCCACATGCTCCGCCGCAACGACCGCGATCCGGATGCCGGCACGGAGGCGCGGATGCCGGTGCGCGCGTCACACGTTGGCGGCACGTGGCTGGCGGTGATGCTGGCCGCCGACATGCTGTGGCTGGCGATCGACCGCGCGGGGCTCCGGCACACGGGATGGGCAGAGGTGGTGCCCATGATCGGGCTTGCCGCCGTGCTGGCTGCGCTGACGCTGTGGACGGGACCGGCGGCAACCGGCAGAGGCGGGCAGCGGCGCTGGCCGCTCGACGGTCACGCGACCGACTATGCGTGGTTCGCCGCTGCGCCGCTGGCGGTGCTGCTGGTCGTGGTGGCGGCGCTCACGGCGATGTTCTCGTCGGGCGCCGCCGCGCCGCTGCCCTTTGTGCCGTTGCTCAACCCGGTCGACCTGGGACTGGCGGTCGCGCTGGCGGTGCTGCTGCTCTGGGCGCGCCAGGTGGACGCAATTCGGCCGCGGCCCGCCGGTGCGGCAAGGGTTTCCGGTTCCGAGGGGACGGTGGTGCTGGCCGCGCTGGCGTTTCTGGGGCTCAACACGGCTTGGCTGCGCGCGACCCATCACCTGCTGGGTGTGGCTTGGTCGGCGGACGCGCTGCTCGACAGCTTCGTGGTGCAGGCGGGCCTTGCCATTCTGTGGACGCTGGTCGCGCTCGGCCTGATGGTGGCGGCGCACCGGCGCGGCCGGCGAACGGTGTGGATGGCCGGTGCGGCGCTGCTGGCGGCGACGGTGGTCAAGCTGTTGCTGGTGGACCTCAACAACGCGAACGGCGCCGCGCGCGTGGTCGTGTTCATCGCGGTGGGCGTGCTGATGCTGGTTGTGGGCTACCTGGCGCCGCTGCCGCCGCGGCGACCAGCCGGCGATGCCGCGGAGGCCGCTTCGTGAGGCGGGCGCTCGCCCTGGGGGCCGCGCTGGCCGTTTCGGCCGCCGCGGCACCGGCCGGGTCGGACGGGGAGCCCGGCGGCTATGCGGTCCGCCTGCCGGTGCAGGTCGGCCGGGCAGGGAGGCTCCAGGCCCTTGCCGTGCCGCCGGCCGCCTATGCCGCCGCGCGGACGCGCGACCTGTCCGACCTTCGCGTGTTCGACGCGCGGGGCCGCGCCATGCCGATGGCGCGCGGCGGGACGTCAGGCTTCCAGACCGTCAGGCTGCCGCTCAGGCCCGTACCGATCCTGGGACCGGCCCAGGCGCTGACGGTCCGCGAGGTGACGCTGGAGCCGGACGGGATTGGCGGGGCGCGGGTAGCGCGCGCCCGCGCCACGGTCGGCGGGGCGGGGGGCGACGAGGAGGCGGGCAGCGGGGAGGCGGGTAGGGCGGCGGGTAGCGCGGTAGAATTGGGCGTGCTGCTGGACGCGCGCAGCTTCGACGGGCAGGTGGACGAGCTGCTGCTGGAGGCGAGCGTGCCGAGCGGGCAGCCGGTGACCTTCACGGTGGAGGCGAGCCGCGACCTTTCCTCCTGGCGGCCCTTGGGCGAGCGCACGGTGTTTCGGGCGGATGATCGGGCGGATCGTACATTCGCCGTCCCGCTGGGCGGGGCGGCCGTGAGGGGGGCCTATCTGCGCGCCACGTGGCGGGGCGGGAACGGCCGGCTGCTGACCCCCGTACGCGTGAGCCGCGCGGAACTGGGCGGCCGCCCGAGGCTGGCGGAAACGGGCGTGGAGGTCTGTGCCGACGCGCCGCCGCCGGCGGACCCGCATAGGATTTCGTTCGCCGCGCCCTCGGCCATCCCGATCCGGGCGCTTCGCATCACGCCGGCGGCTGACGACGCGCTGGTGCCCGTCCGCGTGCTCGGACGCGACACGGCCGAGCAGCCCTGGACCCCGATCGGCGCGGGGACGGCGAGCCGCGGCGGACCGGCCATCCGGCTGGCGGACGCGTCGTTCGCCACCCTTCGCCTAGAGGCCGCCGCGGCATCGCCCGGCTTCACGACACCGCCAACCCTGTGCTTCGCCTTTGCGCCGCGCACCGTGCTGTTCCTGGCAGCCGGAAAGGGGCCCTACGCGTTGGCCATTGGCCGCGCCGGTGCCGCGAGCGCCTATCTGAGCGGCGACGACCTGAGGGGCGCGGCGGCAGGTCCCGCGTCGACGGCGACGACCACGAACGCCGCCGCGCTCCTGCGCCTGGCGTCGCCTGACGGAGTGTCGCCGCCGACGGCAAAGATATTGTGGGCCGTTCTTCTGCTCGGCACCGCCCTGCTGGCCGGGCTGGTGTGGCTGTTGTGGCGGCGGTCGCCGAGCGGGCAAGCGGACGATTGAGGCGGAACCGCAAACCGACGCTTCCGTTGCGGCTCAACCGGCGCTAAGATGCGGTCACCGCGGGTGTAGCTCAATGGTAGAGCAGAAGCTTCCCAAGCTACCGGAGACGGCTGTTTTCGGCGACTTTCGCTGTAAACTGCTTCAAAAGCGCTGCTAAAGAAATCAACACCTTAGCAGATGGCCTGTAAACCAGGATCGGGCGCTTGTGCCGCCTGCTGCGCCCTCATCACCAACCCGCCGCAAGCAACTCGGCCTGCTGGATCACCGTCTGCACGGCGACGTCCTGCAAGTCGGGCGGATAGCCATATTTGCGCAGGATCCGCTTCACCAGGACTCGCATCCGGGCCCTCGCACTCTCCCTGTGCGACCAATCGACGGTGGCGTTGGCGCGCAGGCTGTTCACCAGCTCGGCCGCGATCACCTTTAGATTGTCGTTGCCCATGACGTCGACCGCGCTCTCGTTATCGGCAAGGGCGTCGTAGAAGGCGATCTCGTCCGCGGTCAGACCCTCGGCCTCGCCGCGTTCCTGCTGCGCCCGGATCTCCTTGGCGAGCTCGATCAGCGTCTGGAGCACCTCGACGGTGCTGACCGCGTTGGTGTGGTAGCGCGCGATGGCGTCGGTCAGGCGCTCGGAATAGCGCCGGCTCTCGACCGCATTGGTGCGGCTGCGCGAGCGGATCTGGTCACCGAGCAGCTTCTTCAGCGCTTCCAACGCCAGGTTCGGCCGTTCCATCGCCTTCACTTCGGCGAGGAAGTCGTCGGATAGGATCGAAATGTCCGGCGTCGTCAGCCCGGCGGCGCGGAGGATGTCAACGATCTCGGTCGAGACCACCGAGCGGTCGATGAGCTGCTGGACAGCAAAGTCGCGGTCGCCTGCCGATCCACCGCCCCCGCCTGTCTTGACCAGCACAGCCCGGACCGTCTGGTAGAAAGCAATGTCGTCGCGAATCTCGCGGGCCTCGTCGCTCGCGGCGGCCAGCGCGAACGCCTTGGTCAGCGCGAGCACGGCGTCCTGGAAGCGCCGGTGCGCGGCCTTGCGAGCCTCGTCCGACATTTCCCTCGCCGCCGCTTCGTGCTGGCGGGCGAGGATGAACTCGATCGCCTCGGCCAGGCACTTCAGGCGTGCGACGGGATTGCCGGAGATGCCGGGCGTGCAATCGAAGCCGTTGAACATCGCCGCCACTACGTCGAACTTCTCGAGCAGCACGGCAATCGCCTGCGCCTCGTCGATGCCAGTCTCGGCGGCGTCGGAGGCGGAGTACTGGCCCAACGCTTTCTTCAGGTTCTGCGCGATGCCAATGTAATCGACCACCAGCCCGGCCGGCTTGTCGCGAAACACGCGGTTCACGCGCGCGATCGCCTGCATCAGCCCGTGGCCGCGCATCGGCTTGTCGATGTACATGGTGTGCATCGACGGCGCGTCGAAGCCGGTCAGCCACATGTCGCGCACGATCACCAGGCGCAGCGGATCGGCCGGATCCTTGGCGCGCTTGGCGAGCAGGTCGCGGCGGGCCTTGTTGCCGATGTGCGGCTGCCAGGCAGGCGTGTCGGCGGCGGAGCCGGTCATCACCACCTTGATCGCACCCGCCTTGTCGTCATCGCTGTGCCAGTTGGGGCGGAGCGCGACGATCGCGTCATAGAGCGCGACGCAGATGCGGCGGCTCATGCAGACGACCATCGCCTTGCCCTCCATCGCCGCCACGCGATCCTCGAAATGCGCGACGAGGTCGGCGGCGACCATCGCCAGCCGCTCCTTCGAGCCGACCAGCTTCTCCACGGCGGACCAGCGCTGCTTCAGCCGCTCCTGTTCGGTGAGCGCCTCGTCCTCGGTCAGCCCATCGATCTCGGCGTCGATGACGGGCAGCGCTTCGGGCGGCAACTCGATACGGGCGAGGCGACTCTCATAGTAGATCGGCACCGTTGCGCCGTCCTCGACCGCGCGGGCGATGTCGTACACGTCGACATAGTCGCCGAACACGGCCGGCGTGTTGACGTCGTCCTTCTCGATCGGGGTGCCGGTGAAGCCGATGAACGAGGCGTTGGGCAGTGCATCGCGGAGATACTTGGCGAAGCCATAGCCGAGCTCGCCGGTCTTGCGATCGATCCGCGCGCGGAAGCCATATTGCGAGCGATGCGCCTCGTCGGCGATGACGATGACGTTGCGGCGATCGCTGATCGCGGGATAGTCGCTGGTCCCGGGCGGCGGCGCGAACTTCTGCATCGTCGTGAAGATCACGCCCCCCGACGCCCGGTCGAGCTGCGCGGTCAGGTCTTCGCGGCTCTCGATCTGGATCGGCGTCTGGCGGATCAGGTCGGCGCACATCGAGAAGGTGGCGAAGAGCTGGTCGTCGAGGTCGTTGCGATCGGTGATGACGACGATCGTCGGGCTCTCCAGCGCGGGCGTGCGGACCAGCAGGCCGGCGTAGAATGCCATCAGGAAGCTCTTGCCCGATCCTTGCGTGTGCCAAATCACCCCGATGCGACGGTCGCCGGCAGGATGCGCTGCGGCATCGGGCAGGCCGAAGCGCAATGGGCTCTCGCGCATCGCCAACGCCGACGAGGCGCCGGGCACCGCGCGGAGCGTCGCGGCGACGGCGGCGCGGGCGGCGTGGAACTGGTGATAGCCCGCGATGATCTTGACGATCCCCCGCCCGGCGTCACCGAACACCGTGAAATCGCGCATGAGCATCAGCAGGCGCTCGCGATCGAGCACGCCCGCGATCATCACCTCCAGCTCGGGCATGCCCTTCGGCGCGATGTTGTCGCCCCCGACGGTGCGCCACGGCATGAAACGCTCCTCGTCGGCGGTCAGCGACCCAACGCGCGCGGTCATGCCGTCCGAGGCGATCAGCAGCGCGTTGGTGCGGAACAGCGAGCCGATCTCGCTTTTGTAGGTCTGGAGCTGGTTGTAGGCGCCGGTGACGGTGGCGTTCTCGTCGCCGGGATTCTTCAGCTCGACCACGGCGATCGGGAGGCCGTTGAGGAACAGGACGATGTCGGGACGTCGGGTATGGCCGCGTTCGATGACGGTGAACTGGTTGATCGCCAGCCAGTCGTTCATGTCGAGGCCGCCCGGTGGCGTGTCGAAGTCGACCAGCCGCACACGATCACCGCGGATCGCGCCGTCGGGGCTGCGATACTCGACTGGTACGCCCTCGACGATCAGCCGGTGAAGGCGACGGTTCTCCTCGACCAGCGACGGCATCTCGACGGCCAGCACCTTTCGGATCGCATCGGCGCGGGCGTCGGCGGGGATGCTGGGATTGAGCCGGTCGACCGCGGCGGCAAGGCGGGCGGGCAGGATCACGTCGCCATAGGCGGCACGCTCGGGCGCCTTGCCGTCGGGCGAGGCATCGACGCCATAGGCGATCTGCCAGCCCTGCTCAGCGAGCCAAGCGAGCGCGGCTTCCTCGACGGTGGACTCGGTGAGCTTCGCCATCAAATGCCTTTGCTGTCGAGGAAAGCGCCGCTCACGCCGCCAGCGCCTCGGCGTCGCGGACGCGGAGTTCGCCCGACATCAGCTTGGGAAGAAGACCGTCGCGAGCTTTAGCAAGGGCTTCGGAGACTTCAGCATTTCGCCTGATCCGCTCGAAGACGGAGTCAAGCGCGGGCGATAGATGACGCCACAGGCTCTCGTGGGGCGGCAGCGCCATTGGATAAGCAGCAACAGCGCCGGCGTTGGCTCGCTGCCTGCCTGACGTACCTGTCATGCTTCTGATTGCATGACGACGGAAGTCGTCATCACGTGCGATAAGGTACGAAACAGGTTCCGGCACAGGCCAGATCGACCGCAGCACGATAAATTCGGTTGATCCCCAACCAGCCGTGTTTTCGGGCAGATGTTGAACGAACGCCGTTTTACCGTTTTCAAGGCACGGCGTGATACGGGCAAGCAGCGCATCTCCGTTCCGGAAACGGGTGCCAGATGCGTATTCACGCTCCACCGCTGGTTGCGCATTTGCACCTGAAGTCGGCAATGCTGCCATGTCGAGATACGGTGCCGCAACGCCTCGCTTTAGTGGCTCGCTGGGAGACACGTCGATGATATCGGCCAGCACGCCAGTTCGCCATCCATCCGGCAGACCGTCCTCGCCAAAGCTGTCGGGGAATAGCGACCACAGCTCGGGGGCGAGATAGGCGGGGCGACCTTTGGCCTTGGTGCGGGTGGGGCCGAAATCGACGAACCAGTCCCGGAACAACGCCCGCGCGCTCGCCTCCAGCGTCTCGTTCATCTGTCGGTTGATCTCGATTTTGTCGTCGAGGGCCGAGAGGATCGCCGCAATTGCACGCTGTTGATTGCGGCCCGGCCATGCAACAGGAGCATCGCGAAGGATACCGAGATTGATGTGCGGCACACCGGTCTGAATAGTCGATGTTTTAATGTATTCGAGAAATAATGGTGAGGTGAGATAATGATAGACGAAGTCGCGTTCCGCGACGGCTGGATCGACAGACACCGCCATCTGGCTTTGCGAAATCACGTACCGCGGATAGCGGTCATGGGGTACGATAGACACCTGCCCGAGCGTTCCACGCTGCGTCACAATGATATCACCGGGACCGGCCGAATTCGTAGTCAGGTCTCGCGCGAACTTGTCTTTTGAAACAAAAACAAACTCTCCAGCAATCTCACGCCCAAGATCCATGTTTCTGCCGCGTATGACGGGAACACCTTCTGCCACATAGTGCGCTTGAGTAAGTTTCGAGCCAAATGGCCCGCCAATAACACGATGTTTCCCCCCAACTGCATCGGCGAATGACTGAGACACCGTCACGCCGCCCCATCCACAAACAACGCCACCAGCCGTTGGTTCATATAATAATTGTTCCGCCCGATCCGCTGCTTGTCCAGAAACCCCGTCCCCGCCAGTGTATCGAGATACTTCGTCGCGGTCGGCCGGGACACGTTCAGCTCCCGCTCGACATAGTCGATCCGCGTGTAGGGATGGCGGAACATGTTGTTGAGCAGGTCCTGCGAGTAGATCTTCGGGTGCTCGGCGCGGATGCGCTGCTTGTAATCGGCCATCAGCGTGCGCATGCCCTCGATCAGCGCCAGCGTGCCTTTCGCCGTCTCGCCGACGCCGCTGACCATGTAGAGCAGCCACGCCTCCCATGCCTCAGCTGCGCCCCTGCCGTCACGCACCGCCTGAAGCAGCCGGTAATATTCGCCCTTCCGCCCAGTGATCCAGCGGCTGAGATACAGCACCGGCACGTCAAGCAGGCCGGAGTGGGTCAGGTACAGCATGTTGATGATACGCCCGAGGCGGCCGTTGCCATCGCTGAACGGGTGGATGCTTTCGAACTGGTGGTGGATGATCGCCATCTTCACCAGCGGGTCGAGCGCGCTCGCTGCATCCTCGTTGATGAAGCGTTCTAGCGCGGCCATGTGGGCGCGCACCGCCTCGCCCTCCTGCGGCGGGACATAGACCATCTCGCCGGTCTGATCGTTCTTCAGCGCGGTGCCCGGCGTCGCGCGAAACCCCTCGTCGGTGCGCTTCAGGATCTGGAACATGGCGATCACCATGTTGTTGGTCAGCAGCCCCTCCAGCCGGCGCTGTTCGGTGAAGCCATAGCGCAGCGCGTCGGCATAGCGCGCCACCTCCTTCGCGGCGGGGGACGCGGGGTTCTCGGGAAAGGCGTTGGCCTGGAACAGCTCGTCCTGCGTGGTGACGATGTTCTCGATTTCCGAGCTCGCCTTCGCTTCTTGCAGCGCAAGCGTGTCGATCAGGATGCCCTGATTGGGGATCGCGGCGGCGCGGCCCTTCAGCTCGGCGAGGTGACGATGCGCCACCGCCAGCGCGCGCAGCACCGCCGGGGTCTCTTCGGCGCCGGGCGGCGGCAGGTCGGGAATGGCGTAGCTGGCCTTCAGCACGGGCGGGTAATCTCGCAAAAACAACGTGCGATTTCTTCGCACGTCATCCCGCACCTGTAAAGAAAATGGCGTTTCCTTTGCACGTTTTCTGAACGTGTCAAAAGCCTTGGTCAGCCGGCGGGTATGACCACGCTGCCGAGCCGCTCGCGTATAACCTCCGTCAGACGCGCGCTCTCGGCAAACTGCTCCTCCAGCGTCGCCTGCAGGGCAGCGAACCGTTCGGGGAAGGGCACGGCCTCCGCTTCCGCTTCCTCCGCGCCGACATAGCGGCCGGGCGTGAGTACATAGCCGTGTCCGGCAATGACGGCGTGCCCGGCGGCGCAGGCGAAGCCGGGAACATCGGCATACCCCTTCCCCTCGCGCCAAGCGTGATAGACGTCGGCAATCCGGGCGATGTTGGCATCGCTGAACTCGCGCCGGGTGCGATCGACCATGTGACCCAGCTTGCGGGCGTCGATGAACAGGATCTCGCCGCGCCGGTCGCGCAGCTTCTTGTCGCGGCCAATGCCGTTCGATTTGTCCTTGGCGAGGAACCAGATGCAGACCGGGATCTGCGTCGAGTAGAACAGCTGGCCGGGCATCGCGATCATGCAGTCGATCACGTCCCCATCGACCATCGCGCGGCGGATGTCGCCTTCGCCGTTCTGGGTCGACGACATCGAGCCGTTGGCGAGGATCACGCCCGCAGTGCCGGTAGGCTTCAGATGGTGCAGGATATGCTGGAGCCAGGCGAAGTTGGCGTTGCCCGGCGGCGGTGCGCCAAACCGCCAGCGCGCGTCCTCACGGATGCGCTCGCCGCCCCAATCGGACACGTTGAACGGCGGATTTGCAAGGACATAGTCGGCGCGAAGGTCGGGCAGCTCGTCCTTGTGGAACGATCCTTCGCTGTTCCAGCGGATGTCGGCATCGATGCCGCGCACCGCGAGGTTCATCATCGCCAGCCGCCACGTCGTGTGGTTCGATTCCTGGCCGTAGATGGCGATGTCGCCGATGCGGCCGCCATGGCTCTCGACGAACTTCTCCGACTGGACGAACATGCCGCCCGAGCCGCAGCAGGGATCGTACACACGGCCCTTGTACGGCTCCAGCATCTCCACCATCGTGCGGACGACCGAGCGCGGCGTGTAGAATTCGCCGCCGCGCTTGCCCTCGCTGCCGGCGAACTGGCCGAGGAAATATTCGTATACGCGGCCGAGCACGTCACGTGAGCTGTCCGCACCGTCTTTGAAGCCGATGCCGGAGATCAGGTCGATCAGCTCGCCCAGCATCACCGCGTTGAGGCCGGGGCGCGCATAGTCCTTGGGCAACACACCCTTCAGCGCCGGATTGACCTTCTCGATCTCGAGCATGGCGTCGTCGACGACCTTGCCGATGCCGGGCTGCCTGGCGTTCGCCTGCAGGTGCGACCAGCGCGCGAGCGGCGGGACCCAGAAGACGTTGTCGGCGCGATATTCGTCCTCGTCCTCGGCGCCCTCGGGATAGCCGGCGAGCAGCTGCGCCCGCTTCGCCTCGAACCCTTCGGAAATGTGCTTGAGGAAGATCAGGCCGAGCGCGACGTGCTTATAGTCCGACGGCTCCATGTTGCCGCGCAGCTTGTCCGCGGCGCGGAACAGCTCCGCCTCGAACCCGAGATCGCCACCCGCCGCCTTCTTCGCCGCTCTTGCCATTGTGTTCCCGTACGTGATCGTCGTGCGCGACGTAGCCGGCTCTTGGCGGGTCCACCAGACAGGGATCAGCGCGGCGCGCACATGGGCCGCTCGCCAGCAAAACTGAGGGCACGCTTACGACCCTGCCCCCTACCGTTTTGACAGGGTCGCCGCCGCTTCGGGAGCGTCGTTCTTCACCATGACAAAAGCGGCCTCCGCGACGCTGAATCTTCGATTCCGCACCCTGTCAAAACAGTGGTTTTGTCAGGTCAAAAAAGTTGGGCGCAATACCGTAAATCTGGGGGACCAGATTTACTGCGCCTTGAAGGGGCAGGGTCGGTGACAATTCCCGATCTCGACGTGATGACACGCCGTCCGGCGAAACGTGCCCCCTACCGTTTTGTCATGTCTGTTCGCGTATCGCGAGCCGTCTGCCGACCACGAAGCCGGCCGCTTCGGAGATGGTGGCGCGGAGCGCCAGGTCCTCCAGCCGACATGATCGGCTTCCGGAAGGCGGCAGCGCCGGTTGCGCTGAGAAGGTTAGATAACGGTCCTTTAATGATAAAAGGTCGGCATGTGCGACCCGTTTCGGCAGCAGGCTTCGGCGGTGCGTCACCAGCGTTCGCCATCATCACGCTTGCGCCAGCAAGCCGGGGATCGTGATCGCACAACCGGCCAGAGAGGCGGCTACGCCGACCATCCGGACGCGCCGGCGTTTGCCGATCTCGCTGATCGCCAGCAAGGCCGCGCCACTAAGCAGCAGCACAAGGCCAGCATCGGCTGCCGTCACGCCATGTTGACCACGGCAGCACCTTTTTTTCGAAAGACGGCCTCGATAAAATCGGGACAGGTAGCCTGATAGGCCTCGATCACTTTCAGCCAGTCGCCAAGCGTCACCAGCGCCCAGAAATCACCTTCGGCAAGGTTCAGGCACACGTCGTCCTGCACGATGTCTGTATAGCCACGCGAGTTGAACAACCAGGCGATGGCATCGCCTTCGGAGCCGGTGAGGCCGATCAAGATGCCCAGGATCTCGATCAATATGTCACGTCCGTCCACGCCATATCGACCCGCGGGATTATCGAGAATGACGTCGACGAAGTCCGAATAACCGGCGGCTTCGTGCCATAGGCGGTCCAGCATAGCGTCGCTGACAGGGTGTCTGGGGTGAATCATGATCGCTCCGCTTATCGCGAGCGCGGATTTAGCGAGCTCGGCAGGCCTGAGCAGTCGTCGAAGCAGCTAGCTAAAATCACGGATGCGCCGGCCGGGTGCACACGCCGGCACAAGGCTTGAGCGCCTTTGGGTCTTCAACAGATCCAGGAAAATTAAGATGATCGTATTTCCAAACGTCAGGCTTACCCCGAGAGAGGAACAGATCTGCCGCCTCATCCTCAAAGGTCTTTCAGCCAAGGAAGTCGCACAAAACCTTGATATGGCACCTCGCACAGTCGACCAACACTGCGTCAATGTGGGCCTCAAACTGGGCTCGAAAAATCGCGCTCACATGGCAGCGCATCTGCTGGTCCGCGGTCTGATCACGATGACGGTTGCCGACCTGTGACCGTATAGTGGCGGTAAAGCATCAAACGCCTGCTCCCTCGCCACGGTGATCAAAGTCGTTAGCGGCGGTTCACTCGCGTCGACTTAGTGGGCCAGTGTCGGGGGAAGAGCGGCCGGTCCGCTTTCGGGCTCGCAGGCAGCAGAATCCGCCATCAATACATGAAGCTCGCGACGGCAGCTTTGCGCCCCAATTTCGGTTGTCCGGCCCGACTGTGCACTCACCCGTAAGCTGACACTCACCCCGTGCTTGCAACGGGCAACGGTCTGCTGCTTTGTAGCGTGCGACAAGCACAGGTGCTGTACTGGACTACACAATGAGCGGACACTGCCTCCATCTCGATGACGCGACGCCAGCCGAACTAGAAGCGTTGTCCGCCTACAAGTCAGCAGCGGATGACGCGAACGGAAACTCCACTTGCTTCACTCTCAATCGCCAACTCGAGCATAGCCTAACGGTAGATGACATGGGATCGTTGGGTGATGTCGTCCGAACGCTGGATGGCGTGTTCAGGCGATGCCCGCGGCTCTCGCAGGCAACGACAGTCTATCGTGCCATCGGCCTACGCTGGCACTATCCTTTGGCGGAACGAAAGGCTCGTTTCCGCAATCGAAGCTTCTGGTCCGCGAGCGCAAATCGCGACGCCGCGATCGGCTTCCTGAAAGCAGAATACGATGGGGCGGGTGGAGCACTTCTAGCGCTTCAGCTTCCAGCCGGGATCCCGGCCTACGACATGGAGACCCTAGCCGGAGCAGGTGGGCACGAGATCGAATTGCTACTGCCCAGAGGCATACTGTGGGAGGTCGGGCCGTTCGTCCAGTTCGACATGGCGCGCCACCTTCTGCCGCATGTCGCTAAGAAGTTCAGCAACATCGTTGAGGTCACGCTGTTCGCCAATCCGAATTGGTCGCCGATCTAGGTAACTGGCGGCGTTGGAATTACTGCTCTGTCATCTAGAAGCTAAGTCTCCGTCTCATACAGCGGAGGAGCGCTAGCACAAGATCGGTCACACGCTTGATCTTTGGACAGTGCGGCCCGTAACGGCGTTTGACTTCGCTCGTTCCAATTGGGTCAGCGACTTATTTGCTCGGAACCGTCGAACTCGATATTGCGCAAAGCAACGGTCCGATCGGCGCGGCGCCGCTCCATGGCCAGCTGGTTGTCGGCCGATCTGATGAAGCGCGCGGCAAAGTCGCGCACGACTTGGTTCTCGTCGCCTTCCCATTCGGCGACTAGGGCCTTACGCGCCTCCTGCGCCTCGACGGAGCCGTATTCGCCGACGAGCACGCCGCTCGAGTCGATGACGATGTCGACGATGTTCAGCAGCTCGTCGTCGGCGGGCAGGAAGCGGACGATGGCGCGCAGCAGCGGATGCAGGAACTCCTCGCCCTCGTAGGCCCTCAGCACCGAGAGCACGAAGTCGATGCCCTCGCGTCCTTGTTCGAGCTGAGCGTAGAGCAGCGGATAGAGTGGGTGCTCCAAGTTGGGGAAGAGCTCGGCGATCAGCCGGCCGCCGTGGAACTGCGATAAGGCCGGATTGGCGTCGAACCACGCCCGCGCCGCCGCCACGATCTCGCCCGGGGCGGCCGCGAGCGGCGCACGCAGGTAGTGGAGGCCGTGCGGCAGGTCCTCGTATCGGATGTCCCCGTCCTTACTGTCGTGCTGGAAGCGCCGGCCGATCAGGTCGATGACGGCCTGGACGTGCTCCGCCGCGATGACGGCGAGCATCGCCTCGCCGTCGCTGCCGAGCCGCGGCACGTCGGTCATCAGCGCGAGCAGCGGGTCGACCTGCTCAGCGGAGAGTCCCTTGAGCAGCGTGACCTGGTCCCAGTTGAACATGCCGCCGGTCCAGCTGAACACGCCGCGCGACGCCAGCGACCGAACGGCCGGCAGGTAGATCTCGTCGAACAGGCCCTGCGGATGCTTCGCCGACTGCCGGGCGGCGGCGATGGCGGCGTTGTGCAGGATCGCGTCGTCCGCCGCGGCCAGGCCCTTGCCGGTGATGGTCGCCAGCAGGTCGAACCGGAACGCGTCGGCGAACTGCAGGTAGTAGGCAATCGAGGACAGGTGCCGGTCCTCGCCGATCCAGCCCTCGAGCAGGCGGTCTATGTCCGGGCCGCGCCCGGCTTCCCAGAGTCCGTGGAGCATGCCGGGCAGCCATGCCGCGAGACGGTCGCTGAGGCGGGGCAACCACGACAGCAGGATGTCGGGCTGGGTCGTCGCGAGCCGCTTGATGAAATTCTGGAGTCCAATGAACGTCGCCCCATCGCCGCTGCGCGTCTCGACGAAGCGCTCGAGCCGCGCGAGCCACTCGTTCGACGTGTCGGCCGTGACTTCCGCGATCAGCGCTTCGATGCCGGCGGACTGCTCCTCCTTCCTCGCCTCGTAATCGAAGCCCGGCTTCGCCCACATGCTCGCGGTCACGCTGTCGTAGCCGACGAGCAGCCGGTAGCGGGCCAGTTCGGGATCGGCGTCTAGCGCGGCGCGGACTTCGGCGAACGCCTTGAGCAGCCGCCCCTGCGCCGCCGCCAGCGCGGCGTTACCGGCCATGGCGGGCGGCAGCGCGTGGTAGGCGTAGTATCGCTGATGAATGGCGACCTCGAGATGCCGTTTCGCCTCGAGCCCGAGGCCGGGGATCACCCCGGCGAAGAACCCCATGACCCGTGCGAGGTCGTCCATGATTACCTCGCCGAGCTGATCGGTGTAGCTGGCGTTGTTCGGCGTGCTGTCCGCGGCGAGCATGGCGTGCCGCACGTTTCCCTTCGCCCCCTCGTCGGCAAGGAGCCCGTGCAGGCGCTCGAGCTGTCCCAGCGCGTCGCCGCGGATCTGCTTCAGCTCGTCGGTGACGACGACCGATCCGTTGTGGAGCAGCATCGCATCGGCCTTCCAGCTGGTGCCGGTCACCATGCTCGAGAGGGTCTCCTTCAGCATGATCGTCGCGGTCGCGGCGGCGTCGACCAGGGAGGCGTCCTCAATCCCCGCGAACCTGTCGACGATCAGCCGCTGGATCCCCGGCCCGACCTTCTTCCAGGCATGGAGGTCATACTGGGCGAACCGCCGGGCGAGATCGTCGATCGGCTTGCGCTCGTCGTCCGTTACGGCGGCGCGGCGCATGGCGATCACGGCGTCGAACATCCGTTCCGGCGCCGCGTAGAGCAGATAACCGCTTTCCAGGATCCTGCAGATCTTGACGATGACCGCGTGTGACCTGGTGCCTGGATACTCGCGGTTGAAGTACCTGAGCGGCACCTCGGGCATCCCGGGCGCGCGCATCGCCGCGTCGGACATCGTGTCGATGATGTCGGGCGCGGCGGCGACGTAGTCGTCGAAGTGGGGCAGCACGAAGTTCGAGTAGCGCTCGACCGTCTCCTCGAGGCTGTTGCGGTTGTCGCAGCCGCGGATCGCCGCGAGGGCGTCGCTTTCGAACATCTCCTTGCCGTCGCGCAGGTGAGCGTAGTCGCTGGCGATCTTGTCGAAGGCGTAGCCCGCCGGCTGGAGGTGTTCCCGCATCACCTTGCGCAGCCGCTTGCGCATCGCCTCGATCTTCGCGGCCCCGAACCCGACGTCAGTCATCGGCTTGTAGATTGTGTCGTGCGCCATCTCGGCCCAGGCGTGGTCGAGGATCGTCTGGATCTGAATCTCGCAGCGCAGTCCGGCGAACCGGCGGTATTCGGGGAGCGCGCAGCGCGCCTCGCTCAGCGTCACCACCCAGTTCTCCGAGATGAAGAACTCGGCGCCCTCCTCCTTGCTCTCGGGGTAGTGCATCTTGGAGCGATCGTAATCGACGTCGAAGTTGTCGCGCAGAATGCCGCTGTTCCGGAACCGCTCGACGTCGCCGTTGGTGTAGAGGATCACGCGGCAGCCCGCCACGTCCTTGGCGACGTCGCCGATCGGCGTGTCGGCCTTCGCCCCGGCCTTGGCGAGCTTCGCCTCGAGTGACGCCGGCTCCTTCGCGCGGCACTGGATGTTCTGCAGGCGAAGGTCGCGTTGCTCGGCGATCGCGGCATCGAGGATGTCCGCCGTCGCCTCGGCGAAGTCGGCGTAGAGCGCCATCCCACCCGTCCGATATTCGTCGAAGGTCATTCCGCGCTCCCGGCCCGCATCCAGATCGGCCCGCCCGGGTATAGCCCGAGACGATCCGCGGAGTCACCTTGAATGTCGGATAATCCGACATTATAGAGAATCGATGTAGACTAATCACGCGAGGCTTTCATGGCGACGATCGCACCACCGGCACCGGCCCAGCAGGGCTTCCCCGTCAACGACGTGACCAAGGCGCTCGTCGACGAGCCGCTGCTGATCGCTAAGGATGAGGCGCAGGTCAGAGGTATCGCCCTGCCGGCCGACCGACCCGGCATGATGGCGGCGGCGGTCCCGATGGACTCGCTATCGGTCGTCGCCACGCTCGTCGCCGTCGAGAAGCACCTCGGCTTCGAGCTGAAGGAGAGCATCGTCCGGACCGGCGGCTATGATTCGGTCCAGGCGGCGATCGATCACTTGGTCCCCCGCATCCAGGTCACCTGGGGCATGCACCAGGTGAAGAAGCCGTGATCGGCATCCCGACGCGCGAGGACGACGAGAACGCCCGCCGGCGCCTGGGCGAGCGGCTGCGCGAGGCCCGCAAGTATCTGGGCCTGAAGCAGGAGGAGGTCGCGGCCTACCTCAAGATCGGGCGGACGGCGCTGACCGACATCGAAAGCGGGCAGCGTCGCGTCGAGGCGATCGAGCTGACGCGCCTCGCGCAGCTCTACCGGCAGTCGGTCGGCTACTTCACCGGCGAGGACGAGGCGTCGGCCGGGCTGCCGATCGACGTCGCCCACCTCGCGCGCCGGGTCGCCGATCTGTCCGCCGAGGACCGCGAGGAGCTCGGCCGTTTCGCGGAATACCTGCGGTCCCGCTCGGGCGGGGGAGCCTGACCGGTGGCTGGCGACTACGATTCTGCGGTTCGTGCCGGCACGCTGGCCGCTGCCCGCGCCCATGCCGACCTCGGCACCAGGGAGCGGGTCGAGCGCGAGGGTGGCTGTGTCGACGTGTTCGGCGCGATCAGCGGGCTGGACCTGCCGCTGATGCTGCGGCCCCTCAAGGGACTGCTGGGCGCCTATCTGAACGATCCGGTGCCGGGGATCATCGTCACGACCAAGCGGCAGATGAGCATCCAGCGGTTCACCGCGGCGCATGAGCTGGGCCATCTGCGGATGCAGCACCAGCCGAGCCTCGACGACGAGGGCATCCTGCGCCGGATGCCGACCTCGCCCGAGCCGACCGGGCTTTTCCAGGAGACGGAGGCCGACGCCTTCGCCGTCGCCTTCATGATGCCGAAGTGGCTGATCCTCGGCCACGCCGCCCGCCAGGGCTGGCTGGTGGACGACCTACGCCGGCCCGATATCGCCTACCAGATGTCGCTGCGCCTCGGCGCCAGCTACGAGGCGACCTGCAGGACACTGGCGCGCTACCGGCTGATCGACACGCCCGCGATGAACGTCCTGCTGGCAAGCAAGCCGCGCGCGCAGAAGGTCGCGCTCCTCGCCGACCACGTCCCCGACGATTACCGCGGCGACGTCTGGCTGCTGACCGAGCGGGACGCGGGCACGCGCATCGACGGCAGCCACAACGACATCATCGTCATGCAGCTGACCGAGCACAGTGGCGGTGGCTACGTGTGGGACTTCGACCAGCTGGCGGCCAGCGGCTTCGCCGTCGTCGCCGACCATCGCCATGCGGTCGATCCGGACGGCGTCGGCGGCCCCGTGATCCGCCGCGTGACCGCGGCCGTCGACGCCGACCGGGGGCGCCTGTCGATGGACGAGCGTCGTCCGTGGCAGCCGATCCCCCCGGCCGCGACCCTCATCCTGGACTACGACATGACCGGCCCCGAGCCGACCGGGATGTCGCGCGCGGACCGCCGGCGACGGCTGGAGGCCGCATGACGGTCGCGGTCGAGATCGACGTCGATCTGCGGGGAGAGTTCGGTCCGGTCCGTGACCAGGGTCGCCGGCCGACGTGCCTGGCATTCGCCGCGAGCGATTCGCACGCGGGCGTGCGGGCGGGATGGGAGCCGCTGTCTTGCGAGTTCGCCTTCTATCACGCCCAGCGCCGCGCCGGCCGTTCGCTGGCCCAGGGCGCTGAGCTCGGCGCGATGCTCGAGGCGCTGCGAGTCGATGGCCAGCCCGTCGAGGCGGGGTGGCGCTACCTGGACGCGGTGCCGCCCGACCTTGCGGCCTGGGTGCCGCCGGCCTCCGTCGGCGAGCGCTTCGCCCGCGACGGCGTCGCCGGCGACGGCGACCTCGGCAAGGTCCGTTCGAGGCTCGCGACCGGATGCCCGGTGGTCGTCCTGACGATGCTGTCACGCTCGTTCTTCATGCCGGTGGAAGGCGTGGTTGACGGCACGCCGGGCGAGCTTCCTGAGCCCAGCCAGCGTCACGCGCTCGTCGCGGTCGGATCCGGCCGCGTGCTCGGGATGCCGGCGATCCTGCTCCGCAACAGTTGGGGCGCGGCGTGGGGCGTCGATGGTCACGCCTGGCTGACCGACCGATTTCTCGAACCCCGTCTCTTCGCGACCGCAGCCCTTCTGGAGGAAGTCGATGTATCTACCCGTCGCACCGCAGCCTGACTGTCTGTCCGCTTGGCGCGAGGCCGTCCGCGCGGTCGACGCCGCGCTTGGCCACGAGGCGCACAACGTCGTCATCGACGTGGCGGATCCGACTGCCCGCGCGAGTATGACCGACCCCGCCGTCGCGGCGATGAGCGACTTCCTCGCCCGCAAGGGCAAGAAGCCCATCGAGACGGTTTCGAACACGATCTTCCCGGCGGCGCTGGAACGGCGCTACGGGACGCCTGTGTTCTTCGACGTCTTCCGCGACAGGGTGTTGCCGAAGGTGCGTCTTAAGAAGCGGTGGTCGAGCTACTATTTCGAGAGGATGATGTCGCTGCCGACCCACGACGGCCGGACGATCAACCAGATCTGGAACATTATCAAGCGGCTGCGGGATCCCAAGGTCACCGCGCTGAACAAGTTCGAGCTCAGCGTCTTCGACCCTGCCCGCGACGTCGACGGGTCGCCACGCGGCGGCCACTGCATGAGCTTCGCGAGCCTGAAGCTGACCGGGCCGCGGGGGAACCGCCGGCTGTCGATGACGGTGATGTATCGCAACCACTTCTACGTCGAGAAGCTGCTCGGCAACCTGATCGGTCTGGGCCGGCTGCTCGAATACATCGCGCGCGAGGGCAAGGTCGCGATGGGTTCGCTCACGATCGTGTCGACTCATGCGGAGATCGATATGGACAACTGGAACCGCGACGAGCTCAAGGCGATGCTCGCCGCGTGCGATCAGGCCAGCGCGCAGCTCGCCGCGGCGGCGTAGCCGTCTGGCAGCGGCAGGACCGGCTCATCGTCGTCGGCCTCGTCGATGCCGTAGAGCGAGTAGATTCCCTCCATAAACTCGCGCTGGCCGCCGTAGCTGGGATGGCGCACGCCCGTCGTCGGCAGGCCCAGTTCGCCGAGCGCCAGCTGCGCGTCGCGACCGATCGCGACGATCTGCCGCGGCTTCAGCATCTCGACGAGCGCTTGGAGCAGCGGCCAGGTCGCGAGCCGTTCCGCCCGAGTGTGGCAGCGGTTGGAGAACTGGCTTCCCGCCTCGTGCGGGTGGAACGGGAACACGTTCCACAGCATTACGGGCTGGCTGACTCGCGCCAGGACCCGCCAGATGAGCGCCGCCGTCCGTTCGGCGACGACCGGACCTTCCGTGGCGCGGGCCAGCTCGATCCCGCCGAGCAGCGCGCCGGCGTTACCGAGGTGCACCTCGTCGGTGAGCGGCACGCCGGTGCGGCGGCCGCCGCGGTAACCCAGGTCGCGGGCGATCCACATCGTCTCGACCCTCGCGTCGATAGCGGCGCCGAGCATGCGCTCGAGGTTGTCGCGGCGGCGTGCGGCGGCATCGGCGCGGTCATGCAGCTCGCAGGTGTCGCGCCAGGGGTTGAAGGTCGTCGGCAGGCTGGTGTCGGCGACGGCCTTCACGAATTTCGCGGGAGTCACAGGGGCAGTTCCTTGATGCGGAGGCGGCGGTTGGGGAAGTCGATGGTCACGCGCCCGCGGCGGTGTTCATGCAGGTGGCGGAATGCCGCGTAACCTTGGAGGATCGCATCCTCCCACAGCCACAGCGGGCACTGCGCGGCCTCGTATCCCTCGACGAACTGGCGGACGTCCTTGAGCATGTCGAGCGGTAGGCCGCCCCGCTTCACGTCGGCGAAGAACTTGAGCTGCTGGGCCTGCCCGAACAGCCAGGTCGTCACGCCTTCCTCGATCAGCGTCGCGCGAGCGCCATCCTCGACCTCGTCGACCTTCGGCACGCTCTTGCGCTTCAGGCGGAGCAGCGACCGGACGACGGGGGACCAGCCGAGCACGGCTACGTAGGCGTAGTGGAACACGTCGTGAAATCGGTAGTCGTCCGGCTCGGCGGCGTTGTCGGTCAGCCGGTCGCCGACGAAGGCGCCGTTCGAACGCTGGTAGACGAACTTCTGCTTGCCCACCGTCCGCTCGTAGATGTCGATCGTCATCCGGCGAGGCAGCTGCTCCTCGGCGTCCATCTCGGCGTCGAAGGGTTCCGGGAAGGTGCGGTGCTGCGGCCATCGGTCGTAAATTTTGTGCAGGTTCTTCACGGCCGCGCCCTCGAGGGTGACGCCGGACTCGTTGGCCGCCTGGATGAGGCGCCGCATGACCGCGATGAGTCTGGCGCGCCGGGCGGCCGCTTTGCCGCCGGCGCCCGGCCGGAAGTCGTTCACTAGCGTTCCGACCTCGCCGGCCAGTGCGAGCAGGGTGTCCTCGAACGCCACGGTCGGGGCCTTGGCCAGTGGCATGTGCTTGGGCTGGAGAGCGTGGAAGGTGAGCGCGTCGTTCGCGCCCGGCGACCAGGCGCCGTCGCCGGTGGCCGCCGCCGCGATGTCGGCCAGCGACAGCCGGCTGCGCCTGGCGATCGCGGATAGATACCAGAGCACGTCGCCGAGTTCCTCGGCGACGGCGTCAGCGTATCCGAGGTAGGACGCGGCGTCGCGCTGCTTCTTCTTCGCCTCGCTCAGCAGGCTGCCGACTTCCCCGAACAGCCCGAGCATCGAGAAGCCGAGCGCCCGCGCGCCCTTGCGCTGGTCCGTGGCGGCTGCTCGCCTGGCGTAGGCGGCGACCGTCAGTCGTTCGAACTCGCCGCCCATCAGCGCTGCTTCCTTCTGTCCTGGATGGCGTCGGCGGGGACGGCGACGCCATAGGCCTTCAGGGCGCGGAGCACGATCATCCGAATTGGCTCCCGCTCATCCAGCGCGCGCTGCCCGAGGTCGCGCTTGGTGACGGCAGGCACCTGCACCTGGAGATGCTCGTCACCGGCATCCTCGACAATTCGTGGTTTCATGAAAACAGGAAACCATACTTTCATGGAATCCGGAAGATTAGTCTTATGCTCCGGCAAATTCGCTAGTCGCGTTTTGACTTGAGACGGCGGACGCCGTGGCAGATTAAGTCTTGCCTGATCCGCGAGCCTGAACTGACTCGGCCGCATGCGGGGCGTCAATCTCGCACGGCGGATTATTGCGATTCCGCCCTGTGCGATTATCTACGCATTCGGTCCTCCGGCAGGGACCCGCCGCCCGCCAGTAGCGAAGCCGTCATCGGCACTGCCATGGAATGATCGACCCGACATTCAACTGCTCGGGCCCGGTGGAGTGGTGGGCGGGCGACTCTTCAAACATGGGCCGAGGAGTTCGACATGACCGACATCGATAACCTGCGCCCTGTATCCATCGACGGGATCAAGCGTCTCGCCGACCGCCTCCAGGCGCGCCACGGAATCGCCCGCAACCAAGCGCTCGACGGCGCCGCGCAACGCGGGGGCTTCAACAACTACGCCCACGCCACGCGCGCGATCACCGATGACGACAGGCGGGTGCTCAGCGCCGCCCGTCAGCGTCGCGACATCGCCCGCCAGCGGGACCAATATCGCAACCGCACCCGCCGCGAGTGGTCGGAGGCCGTCGAGGCGGTGGCGACCGATCCGCGCTCGACCGTCTGGACCCAGCCCTACGCCATCATCGATGCCATCGCCCCCTTTCTGGGCGAGGGTCGCAACCACGGGTTCTTCCCGGCGGGCGGCGGCAACGACTTCACCGCCGTCCGGCCGTCGTCGGAGGCCGGCTGCATCGAACTTTCAGTGGGAGAACTCGCCTACATTGTACGGCCGCACCGCCTGCGCCTTGAGCGGTTCGCCGACGACCCGCACGAATCGTTCCTCTACCTCGAGCTCGGAGAGCTCGAGCCGTCCGGAGTCTACGAACGCGACGATGATGATGAGGAGGAGGATCTCGAAAGCGTGACCGACCCCGCGTTGCGCCGCTCGCTCAAGCGGATGCGCGACAGCGAGGAGCTGGTCGACATGGGCGGTGGCCACTACCTCAAGCGCAAGGTGTGGGACCGCGGCTATGTCGACCAATACCACGATCCGCTGCCGCGGCACGCCCGCCGCATCCAGCGCCTGCTGCGCGGCAATGTCATGATCGCGTGCAAGGCGGGCACCTGGAACGGCATCAGCGCCACCTACATGGGGCAGCACGACGAGCTGGGCGCCGACGGCGTTCGCGAGATACTCGAGCGTCTGATCGCCCGCCGCGAGGGCGATGGCGGGGACGACAGCTAGGTCTCGCCGTGGTCCGCCGCCGCGCGTGCGGCGGCGGACTGCGCGTCCATCTCGGCGAGCATCTCGGTGTTCTTCGCGGTGACGAACGCGACTTGCTCGGCGACGAGCGCCTGAAAAGCCGCGAACGCCGCGTAGCAACGCTCGAGTTCCACATCGAGCAGCACCGTCAGGTCCATGACGCCGAGCGGCTCGGTGCCGCCGAATGCGTAGCAGGCGCGCCCGGTCGCCGAGTCGAAGTGCCGCGTCGCGAAGTTCGTGATCCCGGTCTCCACGCGGGCGGAGAAGCGATGCGTGAACGCGTTGCGGAAGTCGGCCGTGGCCTTGCGCAGGCGTTGGCCGCCGATTGCCTCGATGCGCGTCTTCAGCCGGTTGTAGCGGCGCCACGGCGCGCCCTGCCGGTCGGCGCTGTCCATCCAGATCTCTTCGTCCACCGGCAGCGAGGATTCCGGCCATCCGGTCTCACGAAACAGGTTCACCTGATGGCACAGATGGGCGGTCGCGAAGATCAGACGTGACCGGACCGCATATGGGGTGAGCAGGCACAGCGTCGCTATTGGGTCGACGAATTCGTGGATGGCCTCTGCGCGCTCGTCCTCGCCGAGCGTATCCAGCACTGAGCCCCAGGCGTGCAGCCGGCGCACGTTGATGGTGAACGCGTTCATGGCGTTGGCGATCTCGCGCGCGAAGTCGTCGAGCATCGAGGAATGGGCCATCCAGGCGCCGGCCAGCCGCGCGGGCATCCCGGTCCAGTGGTATGGCATGATCCGGCCAACGCTTTCGGTCGCAGGGCGTGCTTCGGTGAAGCGACGGTACAGATCGACGTGCATGCTGGACTCTCTAGCAGCGATCGTGCGGTTGCTGCAGCCCGAGTCCGGCAAGTCATATAGCTCCTGCGGGGCATTGTTTGGGCTTTAACGCGCGCACTCTGCCCTATTGAGATTGACGTGCGTAGCGGTCACGTCCGGATCGCGATCGACGAGTGTTCGGTCTTGGGGAGCGCCAGTGAACGGCTTAGTTCTTGGGAACGGGATTTAGCGGTTCGAGCGACAAGCGAAGCCAATGACCGCTTGCCGCCATCCGGCACCCGGAAGCCCGCCATTCCGCAGCCGACCCAGTTCCGACCGTTTGATGGCACCTTAATTGGTGACCGATTGCGGAGAGGGCTCACGCCACCGTGAACGTCGCCTTCTGAGTCCTTTCCCCGCGAAGGTGCCAGTGTTTGCCGACTGATCAGCCCGTGAAATAGCCGGAACGGCGAGTGCCGACAGTTTATCCCACATTCTTTCATACCGAGAATTGGTGGGATAACGCCAGCTTCGTACAATCGGTCTAGATACGGCCACTTAGATCAAGCCTCGCCGTTGACGTTGTATTTTTGCAACAGCGAACAGGCGTTCTCGTAGACAGCGACGATGGGGGTTCTTCCCTTCTGCCTCAAATCAATCCAGCCTCGTGACTGGAACTGCGCTCAGGCGGAGCTCCGGCACGACGATGTTCGCCGAAATACCGCTGGCGAACCCTCGGTCAGCGTCGTGATCTAGACCGGGGGTTTGCCAGCGGCGACCGGCGAGTTTGCTCCCGTGACGCGTAAGAAAGAACCGGCTGCACATGGAGCGTCAGCGCGCCGTGCGGCCGCAAAGAGCGCAAGCCGGACTCAGTCCGAGCAAATGGCTCTACCGCTGCGCCCCGTTGAAGGGATCGTCGTGCCTGCTAGCGCAGGTGGGCACCGCAAACGCACGCCTACTGCCAAAGACGTTGGTGAGCTTGAGAACATCAGTTCTCGAGAGGAAAATACCTTGCGCCGTCAGCGCGTTAAGAGTCCCATCAGCGTAACCACGATCAAGCGAGTGCTTGCCGCGGCGTACGCGGCAGGCATGAGGGTCATCTCTCTTGAGGTTCGGCCCGATGGCACGATCCTTATCGGGGCGATCGGCGCCGCCAACGACGACGATGTTGATGTCTTCGACCTGTGGGCGGACCGCCTGTGATCAAAGGCGTACATTTCGTCTCCAAGCATCTCGCAAGCGGGATCATCCGTTGGTATGTCTACGCTTGGCGTGGCGGGCCGCAGATCATGTCAGCCGATAGCCGCAAACAGCCGAAGCTGACTTCTGAGGCGATCAAGCTGCTGGGGGAGCACGCGCAACCTGCAACTCCTCCCCAATCATCCTCTTCTACGCCGCCTGCGACGCTCAGCGGACTGATAGCCAAGTGGCAAGCAAGCCCTGTGTGGTCGAGCTATGCCCCGTCGACTCAGAAAACCTGGGGCGCTTATGTGCGCTCGATCGACAAACGCTGGGGCAGCGTGCCTCTGGCCGTGTTCAACAATCCGCGTATGACCTCCAAGATCGTCGATTGGCAGGAAGGAAACGCCGACCGCCCCAGGGCCGCTGATCTCGGAGTCGATGTTCTCAAGGCCATCCTCAAGTACGGGCTGAAGCGCGGCGTGCTGCAGATCAACGCGGCAGCCGGCATTGGGAAGATTTATGGGGGCGGACAACGTGAGGAAATCATCTGGCTCCTCCCGGAACTCGAGGCGTTCCGCGCTAAAGCCGAGGAGTTGAAGAAGGAAGCGGCGGCTGATGCCCTTGAGCTGTGCACGGTGACCGGACTGCGACGGCAGGATCTGGTGAGCCTGACGTGGAGCCAAGTGAAAGAGTTCGCGATAATCAAGAAGGCGCTCAAGTCATCACGCAAAAAGCGCCGCTTCGCCAGCATTCCTCGCATCGCCGACCTCGAAGTCGCCCTAGACCGGCTGCGGTCCAGGCCTCGGAATGAGGGCGTCGATACCGTACTGGTCGTGAACGGCCGCCCTTGGGATGAAGATGAACTGACGAAAGCCATCGCGACGGTGCGCGACGCGATGGGAGGCGTATCTCATGTCGACCCGGACACAGGCCAGCAGCGCACCAAGCACCTCCACGACGGTCGTGGCACCTACGCGACCAAGCTCATGGTCCACACGGATCTGAGCGACGAGGAGATCGCCGACATCATGGGATGGTCGCGCGAGGAGGTCGCCCGGATTCGGGTGGTTTATGTTGACCGAAGCGCCCACCATATGGCAATCGGCCGGCGGATCGCAGGGAAGCTGTAAACCGGAATTGTAAACCGGGGCCTCCCAGCGGCTCAAATCGATGCCAAGTCATTGATTTGCGGGTGTAGCTCAATGGTAGAGCAGAAGCTTCCCAAGCTTACGACGAGGGTTCGATTCCCTTCACCCGCTCCACCGCATTGATGATTGCCGTCCGGTCCCGCCGGCGGCGCGTGCCGCCAGCGGGTGGCAAGGATCAGGCGTTGGTGCGGCCCAGGTCGCCGCGGCGGGCCTCGCCGCTCGGGCCAGCGCCGTTCTCCACGTCGCCTTCTTCCGTATTGTCCGCCTCGATCTCCTCGGGCGTGGCGCCGCCGGTCTCGGCAAAGGTGCCGCCCGAGCGGCCGATGCCCGGATCGCGCTCCAGGTCGTCGGGGAAGGGGCTGGGACCGTCGGTCTTTTCGTGCTTGGACGTGCTCACGGCTGCTCTCCTGATGGGAGACACGCCAACGGGGCAGGGTGTTCAACCGTTCCCCTCGGCCTTCGGGCATATGCCCGCCGGTCAGCCTGCTTCGGCGATGGCCTTTGCGGCCTCGGGCGACGACCAGTCGAAATCGCCCGCGCGGCGCCAGACCTCGCGGCCCCCTGCGTCGTAGAGGATGGTGACGGGCAGGTTGGCGGCGAAGGCGGTCCCGAGCGCGAGCTTGGGGTCCAAGTACGGCTCCACGCGGGCGAGCTTTCGCTGCGCCAGGAAGGGGCGGACCTTGGCCGCGCCGTCCATGTCCTGGGATATGGCGACCACGCGCACCTTTTCCGCCGCGCGGTCCAGCGTGGGCAGTTCCTTGACGCACGGCGCGCACCAGGTGGCCCAGAGGTTCACCAGCACGGGCTTGCCCCGGAAATCCGCCAGCGTGGCGGACTTGCCGTCCAGGTCCGTGAAGGCGGCGCCGGGGGCCGCCTCGCCCCGATGCGAGCGGTCGAAGCCCGCTTTCTGCGCGGGCGGGGCGGCGGTGACCTCGTCGGGTGCGACTTCGCCGGGGCTGGCGGTGGAGGGGGCCACGCCGTTCGCTTGCTCCGGCGCGGAGGGCCGCCTATCGCAGCCGGCGGCGAGAAGGGCGGCCGAGACGGCGGTCGGGAGAAGCAGCATCACCGAACGGGACAGCAAGAGCGGCTCCAATGCCATGTGGGGCGGCCGGTTCGCGGAAGGGCCCGCGGCGGTGATGCGCGAGATAAACGCCAGCCTGCCCTTCGACAAGCGCATGTGGCGCCAGGATCTGGCCGCCAGCCAGGCGCACGCCGCCATGCTGGGCGCGGCCGGCATCGTCTCGGCCGGGGACGCGGCCGCGATCGGCGCGGGGCTGGAGCGGGTGGAGGCCGGCTATGCGGCGGACGGGGTGCCCGACGACGACCTGTCGCTGGAGGACATCCACATGCTGACCGAGGCGCGGCTGGCCGACGCGATCGGTCCGGCGGCCGGGCGGCTGCACACCGCGCGCAGCCGCAACGACCAGGTCGCGACCGATTTCCGCCTGTGGGTGCGCGACGCGACCGACGCGACGCTGGCGGGGATCGCGGCGCTCCGGGCCGCGCTGCTCGACCGGGCGGAGGAACAGGCGGACAGCGTGATGCCCGGCTTTACCCACCTCCAGGTGGCGCAGCCCGTGACGCTGGGTCACCACCTGATGGCCTATTACGAGATGCTGGGCCGCGATCGCAGCCGCTTTGCCGACAATCGCGCGCGCGCTAACCTGTGCCCGCTGGGGTCGGCGGCGCTGGCGGGCACGGGCTTTCCAATCGACCGGCACGCCACGGCAGCGGCGCTGGGCTTCGACGGCCCGACGCGCAACTCGCTCGACTCGGTCAGCGACCGGGACTTCGCGCTGGACTACCTGGCCGCCGCCACTCAGTGCGCAGGCCACCTGTCGCGGCTGGCGGAGGAGTTCGTGCTCTGGGCGTCGCAGCCCTTCGGCTTCGTGGCGTTGAGCGACCGCTGGTCCACGGGCAGCTCCATCATGCCGCAGAAGCGCAATCCGGACGCGGCCGAGCTGGTGCGCGGCCATGCGGGGCGGATCGCGGGGTGCCTGGTGGCGCTGACCGTCACCATGAAGGGCCTGCCGCTCGCCTATTCAAAGGACATGCAGGACGACAAGCCGCCCGTTTTCGAGGCGCATGACCTCCTTGAACTGTCGCTGGCGGCGATGACGGGGATGGTGGAGAGCGTGACGTTCCGCACCGATCGGATGCGCGCGGCGGCGGAGCTGGGCTATTCCACCGCCACCGATCTCGCCGACTGGCTGGTGCGGGAGGCCGACGTTCCGTTCCGCGAGGCGCACCACGTCACCGGCCGCGCCGTCGCGCTGGCGGAAACGGAAGGCGTGCGGCTGGACCAATTGCCGCTGGACGCGTTGCGCGGCATCGACGCGCGGATCGACGAGCGGGTGTACGACGTGCTCTCGGTGGACGCATCCGTCCGCAGCCGCACCAGCTTCGGCGGCACCGCGCCCGATCGGGTGCGGGAGGCGATCGCCGCCGCGAGGAGGGAAAAGTGAAGCGTCTGGTTCTCCTCTTGCCGCCGCTGTTGGCCGGATGCGGGTCCGCCGCCGGCCTGAAGCCCGCGCCCGGCCAGGCGCTGCCGCCCGCGCCCTATGGCGCCGCGGCGCAGCCGACGCCGCAGCAGCTCATCACCCCTACCACCCAGCAGCGCCCGCAGCGGTCCGACGAGCTTCTCCGCCGGTCGGACCAGCGCCGCTCCGACGAGTTCGACCTGCCGCCCCAATGACCGACCATTTCCACTATCGCGACGGCGTGCTCTTCGCCGAGGACGTCAGCCTGCCCAGCATCGCGGACGCGGTCGGCACACCCGTCTATGTTTATTCGGCGGATACGTTCCGTCGCCACGCGCGCGCGTTCCGCGACGCGTTCGCGGGCAACCCGCGCGTCCACCTGGCTTATGCGATCAAGGCCAATCCGAACCTGGCGGTGCTCAGCGTCATGGCGGACGAGGGATACGGCGCCGACGTGGTGTCGGGCGGCGAGCTGGCACGCGCGCTGGCGGCGGGCGTGGAGCCGGCTGGCATCGTCTTCTCCGGCGTGGGCAAGACCGCGTTCGAGATGAACCGCGCGCTGGACGCCGGGATCGGCCAGTTCAACCTGGAACTGGAGGAGGAGGGCGAGGTGCTGTCCCGGCTGGCGCACGCGCGCGGGCTTCGCGCGCCGGCCGTGCTGCGCGTCAACCCGGACGTGGACGCCGGCACGCACGCCAAGATCTCCACGGGGCGCAAGATCAACAAGTTCGGCGTGCCCATCGACCAGGCGCCGGCCATGTACGCGCGGCTGGCGGCGCTGCCCGGCCTGGAGCTGCGCGGCGTCGCCATCCATATCGGCAGCCAACTGTCCGACCTGGCGCCGCTGGAGGCCGCCTATACCCGCGTGGGCGCGCTGGTGGCGGAGCTTCGCGGCGCCGGGCACAAGGTAACGCGCGTCGACCTGGGCGGCGGTCTGGGCGTCCCCTACAAGCCGAACGACGTGATGCCGCAGCCGGCAGAGCTCGGCGTCATGGTGGCGCGCGTGACCGCCGACTGGGACGTGGACCTAGTGTTCGAGCCCGGCCGCGTGATCGCGGGCAATGCCGGCGTGCTGCTGACCCGCGTCATCTGGGTGAAGCCGTCACCGGGCAACCCTTATGTCATCGTGGACGCGGCCATGAACGACCTGGCGAGGCCCGCGCTCTACGACGCCTATCACGACTTCGTGGCGGTGCGTCCCGATGGCGAGCGGGAGATGGTGAACATCGCCGGTCCCGTGTGCGAGAGCGGCGACACCTTCGCCATGGGCCGCGACGCCGACCGGGTACGGTCGGGCGACCTGGCCGTGTTCCGCACCGCGGGCGCGTATGGCGCGACCATGGCGTCGACCTATAACAGCCGCGCGCTGGTGCCCGAGGTGCTGGTGGACGGTGACCGCTGGGCCGTGGTCGCCGACCGGATCGAGCCGGAGACGATCATCGCCGCCGAGCGCGTGCCGGAGTGGCTGCGGAAATGACCTGGCCCGGCCTGCCCATCCTGGTCAGGCTTGAGGGGAGGCCGGTGATCCTGGTGGGCGAGGGCGGGGAGGCCGAACCGAAGCGCCGCCTGCTGGAACGCGCCGGGGCGATCGTGGTGGGCGAGGACAATGCGGAGGCCCGGCTGGCGATCGTGGCCCTGGAGGACGAGGGCGAGGCAGCGGCGGCGGTGGCGCGCCTGCGCGCGCGCGGCCTGCTGGTGAACGCGGTGGACCGGCCGGACCTGTGCGACTTCACGATCCCGGCGGTGGTGGACCGGTCGCCGGTGCTGGTGGCCGTCGCCACCGGCGGCGTATCTGCGGGCCTCGCGGCGGCCCTTCGCCAACGGCTTGAGGCGCTGCTGCCGCCCGATCTCGGCCAGCGGGCACAGGACCTGTTCACCCTCCGCCCCGAGCTGCGCCGCCGTTTCCCCGACGGCGCCGACCGTCGCCGCGCGCTGGCATCCGCCATGGCGCCGGGCGGTCCCCTGGATCCATTGGGGGAAGGGGACGTCGCCGCCTGGCTCGCCGATCCCCGTGGTGCCGCCGCCGAGCCGGTGCGGCTGACGCTCCGCTCTCCGGACCCCGACGACCTTACCCTTCGACAGGCGCGGTTGCTCGCGTCCGCCGACCGGCTCTATCATCGTCCCGACGTGCCCGCCGCCATCCTGAACCGTGCCCGCGCCGATGCGGAGCGCGTCGCCTGCGACGCTTGGCCGGGCGATGGCCTGTTCGTGGAAATGGCCCCGGAGAACGAACGGTGAGCGGCTTCGCCTATCGCCTGTCGGGCGGAACCGCGACGCGGGTCGACCTGCCGCGCGCGCTGGAGGACGGGCCCGACCTGACCTGGGTCCACCTTTCCACCAACGAGACGCGCGCGCAGGTGTACCTGCGCGACCGGGCGGGGCTCGACGCCTATGTGGTGGACGCGCTGACGGCGCAGGAGACGCGTCCCCGGTGCGAGGCGTTCGCCCATGGCGCGCTCCTGAACCTGCGGGGCCGGTCGGACGAGGAGATGACCAGCGCCGACCCGCTGGCGTCGCTCCGCATCTGGGCGGTCAAGGGCCGCGTCTTCTCCGTCACCCGCAAGCGGCTGGTGGCGGTGTCGGACGTGCAAAAGGCGCTGGAGGGCGGGCAGGTCCACGACCCCGGCGACCTGATCGCGGCCTTCGCGTCGGCCATCACGACCGACCTGGACCCGCGCGTGGCCGCGCTGGGCGACGAGCTGGACGATTGCGAGGAGAGGCTGGGCGAGACGCAGGCGTTCCAGCTTCGCCGCGCCGTGACGCAGGTGCGCGTGGCCGCCATCGGCTATCGCCGCTTCCTGGACCCGCAGCGTCAGGCGCTGACCAAGCTGGCCGAGCTGCCGGGCGAGTGGTTGCAGGAGGACGACCGCGCGCACCTGCTGGCGGCCGCCGACCGCGCCGCGCGCATGGCGGAGGAGGTGGAGCAGATCCGCGAGCGCGCCGCGCTGATCCACGAGACGCTGACGGACCTTCGCGCGGAGCAGCTGGACCGGCGGTCGCTGCTGATCTCCGCGGTCGCGATGATCTTCCTGCCGCTGACCTTCCTGACCGGGCTGTACGGCATGAACGTGAAGGGCTTGCCGGGATCGGAAAGCCCCTATGCGTTCGACGTGATCTCGCTGGTCTGCGTGCTGATCGCGGTGGGGGTGGGCGCCTGGTTCCTGCGCCGGCACTGGTTCCAGGAGTAGGTGGGGCGCAAGATAGGGCAACGCTAATCACTAACGGGCGTTGGGAATTGGTGCCGGACTGGAACGCCGTGTTCGTACCCACCACCGCCCTTGCGGAGGTGATGACGCGCGCGACGCTGATGTACCTTTTCCTGTTCTTCGCTGTCCGCTTCCTGCTGAAGCGCGAGGGCGGGGCGGTGAACATCGCCGACCTGCTGGTGATCGTTGCCATCGTGGACGGCGTCGGCCCGGCCTTCAGCGGCAGCGCCCAGTCGGTCACCGAGGGCATCGTCTTTGTCCTGACGGTGGTGTTCTGGAGCTGGTTCCTGAACTGGCTGAGCTTCCGCTTCCCGAAGCTGACCTTTCTTACCGCCGCCAAGCCCGTAGTCCTGGTCAAGGACGGCCGGATGCGCCGCCGCGCGATGGCAGAGGCGCTGATGACCCGGGAGGAGCTCGACCAGCAGCTGCGCGAGCAGGGGGTGGAGAAGGTGGAGGACGTGCGTCTGGCCGTGCTGGAGGGCGACGGCGAGGTCAGCGTGGTGGAAAGGCGCTAGGCCGCGCTTGCCGCCGGGACGCCGGCCGCTATGGTCCGCGGGGTTCCAGGGGGGAGGCTGCGCGTGCGGTTGATCGTTGCCGGTTTGACGATGTCCGCGGCCGCCGCCGTCGCGCAGGTGCCGCCGGCGCCCTCCGAGCCGCCGCCCGCTCCGTCGTCGGTGTCCCCATCGGCGCAGGGCGACGTGTCGCTCACCATCTACAATGGCGACGTGGCCCTGGTGCAGGACGTGCGCCAGCTGGCCATACGGCAGGGCCGCGTGCCCCAGGTGTTCCCGGACGTCAGCGCGCAGATCCGGCCCGAGACGGTGTCGCTGTCGGTGCCCGACGCCACGGTGGTGGAGCAGAATTTCGACTATGACCTGCTGTCGCCCACCAGCCTGATGCAGAAGGCGGTGGGCGAGACGATCACCATTGTCCGCACCAACCCCGGCACTGGCGCCGAGACGCGCCAGCGCGCGCGCGTGCTGGCGGCGAACGGCGGCGTCGTGATGGAGGTGAACGGCCAGGTCGAGGTGCTGCGCGACGACGGCCTGCCCACGCGCGCCGTGTTCGACCGCGTGCCCCCGACGCTTCGCGCGCGGCCCACGTTGACCGTCACGCTGGACAGCACGCGCGGCGGCACCCGGCCGGCCACGCTCTCCTATCTCAGCCGTGGCCTCGGCTGGAAGGCCGACTATGTGGCGCTACTCGACCGGCAGAGCGGGCGCGCGGACGTGCAGGGCTGGGTGACGCTGACCAACACCAGCGGCACCACCTACAACCAGGCCCGCACGCTGCTGGTCGCGGGCGAGGTGGGCCAGGGCGACGACGACGGCAACAATTTCGACCGGCAGCGCTGGCGCGGCCCCGCCATGCCGACGGTGCGCGGCGCGGGCACGGAGACGTCCGCGCGCGAGCAGCTTGGCGACTTCTACCTCTACCCGCTGCCCGGTCGCACCGACGTGGCGGACAAGCAGACCAAGCAGGTCAGCTTCCTGGAGGCCAAGGGCGTTCAGGCGATGTCCGGCTACCAGTATCTGAACCCGTGGCTCGGCACGGCGGAGGAGCCGCGTAGCGCCGCCAGCGTGCTCCGCTTCCGCAACTCGGCGGCGGGCGGGCTGGGCGACGCGCTGCCCGCGGGAACGGTGCGCGTCTATGTCCGCGACGCGCGCGGCCAGCCCCAGTTCACCGGCGAGAACCAGATCCCGCACACGCCGCAAGGGTCGGAGATCGCGCTGGCGACCGGCGACGCCTTCGACGTCAAGGTCCGGCCGGTGGTGGAAAGCCGTACCAAGCTGGGCGACGCGCGCTGGCGGACGGCAATGCGCTACGACCTCAGCAATGCGGGTAGGCAGGGCGTGACGGTGGAGCTGGTTCAGGCCGGGCTGGACTGGGCGGACACGCGCGTCACCGCACAGAGCCGGGAGGGTCGGCGCGAGGATGCGGGCCGGATCAGCTGGCAGGTTCCGGTGCCCGCCAACGGGCGCGCGACCGTGACCGCGACGTTCGACACCCGCTACTAAGGCGTCCTGTCATCACTCTGCCGGGCCTTGTTCCCCCACGACCGGGGTTCCGCGCGGGCTTCCGCCTCTGCGGGAGTGCATGGGGCGCTGCCGTCGCGACCTTCCTGGCGGTCGCCACGTCCGGACCTGTCGCCGCCCAAGCCGTGGTCACCTCGGCCAAGGCCGACCGCCTGTCCGTCACCCTCTACCGCGACCCGGACCGCGGGCGGTACAACCCCATGAACCTGCGCTACCTGAACGGCTTCGCGCTGGTGACGGAGACGCGGCGGGTGCGCCTGCCGCGGGGACGCGCGACGCTTCGGTTCGAAGGGGTGGCGGACGGGATCGTGCCCGTCAGCGCGGTGGTGGAGGGTCTGCCGGGCGGCGTGGTGGAGAAGAACCGCGACGCGCGCATCCTGTCGCCGGCCGCGCTGGTGGACGGCACGCTGGGCCGGCAGGTCACGCTGACGCGCACCGACCGCGCGAGCGGGCGCGTCGTGTCGGAGGGCGCGACCCTTCTGGCGGGGCCGGGCGAGGGCGTGGTGCTGCGGACGGCGAGCGGCGTGGAGGCGCTTCGCTGTTCGGGGCTTTCGGAGGGGCTGCGGTTCCGGGTCGTGCCGGCTGGCCTGTCCGACCGCCCGACGCTGAGCGTGGAGACGGTGTCGCCCGCGGCCCGCACGGCGACGGTCACGCTCTCCTACCTGGCGAACGGTTTCGACTGGAGCGCCAGCTATGTGGCGACGGCGGCACCGGACGGGCGGACGCTGGACTTGTTCGCCTGGCTGACGCTCGCCAATTCCAACCCGCAAGGCTTCGCGGGCGCCGAGGTGCAGGCAGTGGCGGGCCGGCTGAACCGCTATCGCCTGCCCGGGCTGCCGCGCGAGGCCGAGAGGCTGAGCCTGCGCTGCTTTCCGCTGGGTACCACGTCCGACCTGCCCGAGGAGACGCTGGAGCAGGAGGCCGACATCATCGTCACCGCCGCCCGCGTTCCGGCTCCGGCCGCGATGATGGCGCTGCCTCCGCCCCCGCCGCCGCCCCCACCGCCGCCGCCGGAGGATCTGGGCGACCTGAAGCTCTATCGCGTGCCCGGCCGGGTGTCCGTGGCGTCCAACGGGCAGAAGCAGGTGGCGCTGCTCGCAGCCACGGGCGTGCCCTATCAGCGACGCTACCGGCTGCGGATGGCGGCCGGGCAGACGGTGGCGGCGAGGCCGGCCGCCGCGATCCTGGTGGTGGAGAACCGGACGGAGGACCGGCTGGGCATCGCGCTGCCGGCGGGTACGGTCGCACTCTATGCGGAGCGGACGGCCGGGCGGCTGCTGATCGGGCAGGGCGACCTGTCCGATCGGGCTGCAGGCGAGACGATCCGCCTGCCCGCAGGCCGCGGCGCCATGGTGCAGGTGGAACAGCGCGCCGTGGTCGTCCGGGCGGAGCGGCAGGGCGTCCGGGCCGGCCAGGCGGTGCTGACCGCCGTCAACGCGGGCAGCGCGCCCGCGCGGCTGGAGGTGCTGGTGGGCGCGCCCGGGCAGAAGCTGTCCGCGGACGATCCCGCCTTTGCCAGGATCGACGGCGTGATGACCTGGAGCCCCGTCGTGCCGCCCGGCGGTCGGGCCGAACTGGCCTATCGGATCGAGTAGTTCATGCCGCGCGCGCCTGTTTCCAAGCGCCGGCGATCTCGTCCAGCTGGTCGGCGACGTCGCGGAACGGCTCGGGATCGTGGCCCAGGCTGGCGGAGACCACCCGGCGTCGCGCGCCCGCATAGAGGCGCGACAGGGTGGCGGAGATGTCGCCGCCCGCGCCATGGTCCAGGTTCGCCTCCAGCGCGAACAGGATGGCGGTCGCGCGGGTCACGCGGTCGCTCTTCTGAGCATGGCGGCGGTTCTCCGCGGCGTGCGCCGCGGCGCGCAGCGCGTGGCTCAGCTCCTCGTACAGGATCTGCACCAGCGCGGGCCCGTCGCTGTGCGCGGTGCGGCCAGCCACGTCGATGCGGCGATAGGTCGCCTCTGGAGAGGCGCGGAGTGCGGACGCGTACGCCATCAGCTGTCGCTCCTGTTCCAGGCCTTGATCTGGTTGTCCATGAAGGTCTGGGTCGACTTGTAGGCGGCGACGCGCGAGTCCATCGCCGCATAGACGCGCGTCAGGCGGGTCTTGGCGGCCTCCGCCTGCGTGGTCAGTGCAGCGGCATCGGCGGTGTTCCGCTTCTGGAGCCTGGCATAGCGGTCGGCGGACGCGGTCAGGCCATAGACGCTGCTCGACGCTTCCGTCGACAGCTTGGTCATGGCGGCGGGCAGGCCCTGCTTCTGGGCGAACATGGCCTCCACCTGGGCCGGGTATTTCGTCATCACGGCGGCGAGCTTGTTGGTGTCCACCGACAGCGTGCCGTCGCGGGCCGTGGCGACGCCCAGGTCCGCCAGCATCCTGGGGGCGCCGGCGTCGCTTCCGGTTGCCAGGTTCTGCGTCGTCAGCCGCTTCAGGCCGGCGGTGAGCGCCGCCGCCGAGGAGTCGCCCTTCAGCGCGCCGGTCGTGGCGTTGGTCTCCTCCTTCAGCACGCCCAGCATCTCGTTATAGGTAGCGACGAAATCCTGCACCGCCTGGGTGATGGCGGTGGTGGGGGCCGCCGTGGTGAGGGTCGACGTGCCCGTCGCCGCCAGCTCCATCCGTACCCCGTCCATCAGGTCGGTAACGGTATTGGAGCTGCGGCGGAACTCGGCGCCGTCGACCACCAGGATCGCGTCGCGCGCGTCCACGCCTATTGCGGCGGCGGAACCGCCGTCGCGCGAAACATTGAGCGCCGACAGGTCGAGGGCGGCGGCATCGGCGTCGGCGTTCGCGGTGCCCGTCACGCGGAACGCGCCCGCCGCGCCCGACGGACCTTTAAGCTGGAGACGTACGCCGTCGCCGTCGCTCACGACGGAGGCGGTGATGCCCTTCTTGGCGGCGTTGATCGCGGCGGCGACACCGGCGAGGTTGGTGTCCGCGTTGATGTCGATGTCGAAGCTGGTGCCAGGCGCGAAGCTGTAGGTGCCGTCCTCGCCCTTGGTTTCGGTGCCCATGGCGAAGCTGAGCTTGCCCGCCTTGAACGCGGCGGCGGCCCCTACCGGCTCGCGCGTCGTCGCGGCCTGGCCTTGCGCGAGCTGGCGGACCTCGATCGTGCCGCCGGGCAGCGACGTGCCGCCGCCCGCAATGGCGGACACGCGCAGCGCCTGGGTGTTGGAGCTGGACGGCTGGGTGGTGAGCGTTCCGCTCTCCGCCAGTGCCTTGAGCGCCTTGTCGAAGCCCGTGATGGCGCTTTTCAGCTTGGCGACGCCGCTCACCTGCGCGGTCAGCGTCTCGTTCTGCGCGGTCAGCCGCTTGGTCTTTGCCGCGAACTGGGCCTCGACCAGCGCCGGCACCAGCGTGCCGATGTCGATGCCCGATCCCGCCCCCAGCGCGGTTGTGATGGAGGAGGTTGCCGACACGGCCATTGTGAAACTCCCGAACTGAAGGGATTAACGGCCGCGCGAGGCGAAGCTTAAGGGCTTGGCGAAGCTTAAGGGCGGGGCGGTCACGCGGTGGGCAGGCCGTGTTCGTCGAAGCGCGCGGTGGGCGGCACGTCGACCGGCGGCTTGGGGGCAGGCGGCTCGTCGCTGCCGCCGGCCTCGGCGTTCAGCTGGAACACGAAGGCGAGCACCACCGCGATCGCCTGGTACAGGTCGTCGCGGACCTCCTGGCCCTCGCGGCTGGTGAAATAGACGGCGCGCGCCAGCTGCGGATATTCCAGCACGGGCACGCCCGCCTCGGCCGCGAACCCGCGGATGGCGAGCGCGGTCTCGTTGCGGCCCTTGGCGACGACGACAGGCACCTGGTCCTGCCCGCGGACATAGCGCAGCGCGACCGAGAAGTGGGTCGGGTTGGTCAGCACCACGTGCGACTCCGCCACAGCCTTGCGCGCACCGCCACGCAGCAGCTCGCGGGCCTTGGCGCGCTGGTGGCCCTTGGCCTCCGGATTGCCCTCGCTCTCCTTGTGCTCGTCCTTGACCTCCTGCTTGGTCATGCGGAGCTTGGACATGCGCCGCATGAACTGGATCGGCACGTCCAGCCCCGCGATCAGGACCATGCCGATCGCCATGGCGATCAGGATGCCGTTCAGCGTGCCGCCCAGCTCGCCCAGCGCGGTGCCAAGGTCGGTCTGCGCCAGCCCCATGGTGGTACGCGACGACTTCCACAGCAGCCACGCGCCGATCGAGCCCAGCAATATGACCTTGAGGAGCGACTTGCCGAGCTCGATCCAGCCATTGGGTCCGAAGATGCGCTTCAGGCCCGCGGCGGGGTTCACGCGCTCGAACTTGGGCGCCATCTGCTTGCCGTTCCAGCCGATCGAGCCGAGCCCCGCGCGGCTGGCGATGGCGGCCAGCACCGCCATGGCGAACAGGCTGAGCATGGGAGCGGCCAACCGCCACCCGGCCTCCATCAGGGGACGGAGCGGCGAGAAATCCTCCACGTCCGCGCGGCCGAAGGTGAAGCTGGCCGCCATCACCTCGCGGCAGGCGCGCAGCAGCTGGGGGCCGAAGATCAGGATCCAGGCCACGCCCGCCAGCATCGACAGGGCGATGGCCAGGTCCTGGCTCTTGAGGATGTCGCCCTTGTCGGCCGCGTCCTTCAGACGCTTGGCCGATGGGGCTTCGGTCTTCTCGCCACCCTCCGACATTCAGCCGAACACCAGGCGGATCGAGGCGTCGAGCCCTTCGCGGACGATGACCAGCATATAGTCGCCCATGGCGGGCATGCCGACCGCCAGCGCCACCACGCCGACCGCCAGGCTGGCGGGCAGGCCGACCGAGAAGAGGTTGAGCGACGGCGCGGACCGCGACACCATGCCCAGCACCAGGTTGAGGCAGAGAAGCAGGAAACCGACCGGCAGCGCCAGCAGCAGCCCGGCCAGGAACGCGTATCCGCCGAACATCGCGATGTCGCGTGCGCGCGCCGCCGACAGCCACGCCTGGCCGGGCGGGAGCGCCTCGTAGGAACGGAGCACCGCGTCGACCAGCAGCAGGTGGCCGTCCATCGACAGGAACAGCAGTGTCAGGAGCACGGAGAAGAACTGGCCGAGCGCCGGCGTGGAGCGGCCGAACTGCGGGTCCACCGCGGTCGCGAAGCCGAGCCCCATCGACCCGCCGATGATCTCGGCCGCGATCAGCGGCGCGCTGAACGCGACCTGGAGGATGAAGCCGATGGCGAGCCCCACGATCGCCTCGCCCGCGACCGCGACGAAGGTTCCGACCGCGAACACGGTGGGCGGCGGAACCACGGCCTTGGCGCTCAGCACCAGCACGCCGATCGCGCCCGCCAGCGCGACGCGCGCGGGCAGCGGCACCTGAACCGCACCGAACACCGGCGCCGCGATGAAGGTGGCGCCGACGCGCACCATCACGAACAGCAGCGCCCAGAGCTGGGGCTCGATCGATAGGCCGAGGCCGAGCATCCCGGCGTTAGCGGACCAGGTCCGGGATGCGCTCGAAGATCGAGAGCGTGAAGTCGCTGAGCAGCCCCAGGATCATCGACCCGAAGATCAGGATGGAAAAGGCCACCACCACCAGCTTGGGCACGAAGGACAGCGTCTGCTCCTGAATGGAGGTCGCCGCCTGCACCATGCCCAGGATCAGGCCGCTCAACAGCGCGGGGATCAGGATCGGCGCGGCGGCCAGCGCCAGCACCCACATGGTCTGGTTGGCGACCGTCAGGAAATATCCGGCGTCCATGGCGCTCTAGCTCGCGAAACTGTTGGCAAGGCTGCCCATGGTCAGCGCCCATCCGTCCACCAGGACGAACAGCAGCAGCTTGAACGGCAGCGAGATGATCTGGGGCGAGAGCATCATCATGCCCAGCGACATGAGGACGGTGGCGACCACCAGGTCGATGACGATGAAGGGCAGAAAGACCAGAAAGCCGATCTGGAACGCGGTCTTCAGCTCCGAGGTGACGAAGGCGGGCAGCAGGACGGCGAAGGGAATGTCCTTGGGACTGGCATAGGGGCCGGACTTCGCCATCTGGGCGAACATCGACACGTCCTTGACCCGCGTCTGCTTGCTCATGAAGTCGTGAAGCGGTCCGGCGGCGGCCTGGATCATCTGCGTGCCCTGGATGCGGCCGTCCGAATAGGGCTGGATCGCCCGGGCGTTGATCTGGGAAATGGTGGGCGCCATCACGAACAGGCTCAGGAACAGCGACAGGCCGATCAGCACCTGGTTGGGCGGCGTCTGTTGCAGGCCCATGGCCTGGCGCAGCACGGCCAGCACGATGATGATCCGCGTGAAGCTGGTCATCATCAGCAGGATGCCCGGCAGGATCGTCAGCAGGCCCATGATGATGAGGACCTGGAGCGACAGGCTCAAGCTGCCCGACCCGCCGTTCGCGCCGCCGCCCAGCTGGCCCAGCGCGCGGTCCACGGCATCGCCGACGCCCGGCGCGGCGGGCGCCGCAGGGGCGGCCGGTGCCGCTTGCGCGAAGGCGGGGAAGGCGACGAGGAGCGCGACCAGGATCGCGGCGACGATCAGGAGGAGCGGGCCGGCCGCGCGGCGGGGGAGGGCGATGCTCACGCGTCCACCCCGTCCACGACCTTGTCGACCAGCTGCACGCCGCCGCGCCCGACGGATACGAGCAGCCGCCGGCCCTCGAAATCGAGCACCGCCAGGCGCAGGCCGGGCGAGATCATCATCGTCTCCCTGACCGCGATCATCCGGGTCTGCGGGCGGCCGGGCATCCGGCTCTCCAGCCGGCGCCACAGGTAAAGGCAGCCGATCAGCAGGCCGCAGACCAGCGGCAGCAGCACGACCAGCTTCAGGACGTAGGACCACATCATGGCGCGGGGTCAGCCCTTGTTCGCGGGGTTAGCGAGCTCGGTCATGCGGACGCCGAACCGGTCGCCCACCGTCACCACCTCGCCGCGGCCGATCAGCGTGCCGTTGACGAACACGTCCAGCAGCTCGTCCGCCTGGCGGTCCAGCTCGATCACGCTGGACTCGCCCAGTGCCAGCAGCTCGCGCAGCGACAGGCTGGTTGAGCCGATCTCCACCGTCAGCTTGACGTCCACGTCCTGCAACAGCCGGAAATTGGCGGCGAGCCCGGCATCGACGGGAAAACCGCCGGTCATGTCGTTCATTGATCCAGATCCTTGGGCGACGATAGCGAGACGAGTTGCACGGCCGCGCGGCCGTTGGAGGTGCCGACAGTGCCCGTGCCCAGCCGATCGCCGCCGACCATGACGGGCACGGTGGGTCCGATGGACAGCGGGATCACGTCGCCGACGACCAGGTTCATCAGGCGCGACAGCGGCACCGTGGGTTCTGCCAACACGGAGCGGACGGGGAAGCGGACGTTCATGGCCGCGCGCGTCAGCGCGTTGCGCCAGGCGGGATCGGGCTCCGCCTTGTCCAGAACCTTGCCCGTCAGGGCGGGCGCGTGCGGCTTCAGCGCGGCCACGGGATAGAGGATGTCGATGAAGTCCGGCGCGCCGCCGGCCGCGTCTCCGCCGCCGCCCGCCAGCCCGAACCGGGTCACGATCACCGCGTCCTCGCCATCCAGGCCGGGCAGCATGACGCCGTTCGCCTCCACGCGGCCGACCGCGAAGTTCATGCGGGACAGCGGCTCCCAGGCGGCGTGCAGCGGCCCGACCAGCGCCCCGCCCAGACGCGCGACCAGCGCCTCGGCGGAGGCGGGGAACTCGGCGGGCATCGGGTCCGGCACGCTGCCCGTGCCGCCGAAGAACAGGTCCAGAAGCTCCAGCACGAAGCGGCCGTCGAACACGGCGACCGCGGCACCCCCGCCTTCGCTGGCGCCGGGTTCGATGGGAAGGGGGAGCCACGCCGTCAGCCCGTCCGGCCGCTCGCCGCGATAATCGGCGAAACGCTGGACCGACAGGGGCTCCGCCCAGCATCGCAGTTCGCGACGCAGCAGCGGCTCCATCGCCTGGCGGATCAACCGCGCCAGGCGTGCGGACAGGTGCTGAAGCGTCGGCAGGTCGCCGAACGGGTTCAGCTTGGCACGACCCAGCACCCCGGCCGCAGGCGCGGGTGCGCCGTCACGCGCTCTGTTCCGCCTGTCGGGACTCGTGGCCGGGCCGTTAACCATGCCCGGTCACTGAACAACGAAATTGGTAAAGTAGACGTTACTGATGCCGCCAAATCCCTCCTTCTGCTTCAGCGTATCGTTGATCGCGGAGGCCAGGCGGCGCTGGAGCTGCTTCTTGCCGTCCAGCGTGAAGACCTGCTCCTCCGTGGTATCGCCCAGCGCCATCAGGATGGCCGACCGGACCGCGATGTCGTTGGTCTTCAGGTTGGTGATGACCGTGTCGTCGTACGGCGTGGACACGGCGACGCCGACCTGGATGAAGTGCACCGAGTTCTGGAGGTTGGAGGTGAACTCCTTTTCCATGGCGTAGTAGTTGGACGCGTACTCGTCGCCGCCCTCGCCCTCGGGCGTGGGCTTTCCGCCGCCGCCATGCTCTTCGCCGCCCTCGCCACCTTCCTCTCCGCCGCCGCCATGCTCGCCGCCGCCTTCGCCGCCCTCACCGCCTTCGCCGGCGCGCTTCTGCTCGCTCTTGGGTACCAGCTTGGGGCCGTGTTCCTCCTTTTCCGCGTGGCCGCCGCCGACCATGCCGCTGGCGTACACGCCCGCGCCGACGCCGCCGCCGAGCAGCACCACGGCGCCGCCGACGATCGCCAGCAGCTTGCCCTTGCCCTTCTTCTTGGGCGCGTCGTCCGTCTTCTTGTCGCTCATCTCAGGTCATGTCCTTTATGCAAGCCGCTGTTCGGGGGTCGGTTCGCCGCGCGCCTCCTGGGGCGCGCGCCGGTTGGAAAGAGTGGTGGGCGCGCGTCGCGCCTCCTGGCGGCTCTGCTCCTGAGGCGATCCGCCGCTGACGGACGCGTCGCCCAGCTGGAGCCCGCGCGCCTCGGCCGCGTCGGCCAGGCGGGGCGCGGCGTCGCGGAGCAGCTGGCGCGTCTCGGCCACCTCGGCGCGGAAATGCACATGGACCTGGCCGGCCTCGCTCCGCACGGTCAGGTCCACATTGCCCAGCGCGTCGGGACGAAGGCGTACGCGGCCATCGCTGGCGTCCGCGCGGTCCAGCATCCGCTCGATCCGGCTCACCATGTCCTCGGTCCAGCGCGCCGCCGTCATGTCCAGCGGCACGTCGGGCGCAGGGGAGGCGGGTCGAACGGCGGCGGGTGTCACCGCCGCCAGCATCTCGGCAGGCGCGGCTCCCGTCGTGCTGCCGCCACCGGCGGGCGCCCGGCGCGACCGCTCGATCGCGGCGGCGAATACCTCGCGCGCGGGTGCCGGCGCGAGCCGGGCGGCGGCGTTGACGGGCGGGGCGGGCGGACCGGCCAGCGGCGGGGCTGCCAGGCGCGCCTCCGTTCCGGCGGACGGGCCGGCAGCGGAACGGACCGGAAGTGGCTGTTCGGCCGTAGGCGCATCCGCCGGCGGGCTGATCGGAAGGATCGGCGCGATCGGGGTCTGAGCCTGAGCCTGGGCCATGGTCGGGCTGGCTAGGGGAGGCGGTGCGGCTGCCATAGGAGACGTTGATGTCGGCGCGGCCAAGGGCACGGGTGCGGTCGCGACCGACGGAGCCGCCTGCGTCGGGCGCAGGGACCCCGGCGGCGGAGCCGCTTCAAGCACGGGCGCGGGTCGCGGGAGCGGGTCCGTCGTCGCGGCTGGCACGATGGCCGGCTCCGACGTCGGGCGTGCGACAAGGGGGTCGGAGGCCTGGATAGCCTGTGGAACGACCGCGGCAGGCCCCGCCGGGATCGTCGGCATGGCGCGGGCGTCCTGTGGGATCGCGATGGACGGGGCCGCTTCGCGCATGGCCGAGGCGGTTGCCGGCCCGTTGTCCCGAGTCTGCCCGGCGATGGGCAGGGGAGCGGTCGCGGGCGGCCGTGCCGCCGCGCCCGCCTCGGCTGGCGTAGGCGATGCAGGAACCAGCGGTTCCGCGACAGGCATGGGAGTGGGTGTGGGTGCGGCGGTCTTGGTTGCCGGCGCGGCGATCTGCGCTTCTGCTACCGCTGCGCGAGGTGGCGGCGCGGCGGCCGCACGTTCCTCGGGCTCGACTGGGACGAACGGCGCGGCCGGCAGCAGATCAGGTGGCACGAAGGCCGGCTGGCCCCGTACCGTCTCCGTGTCGGGAGCGAACGGGCGAGGGTCGCCCTCAACTTCCGGCTTCGGCCCGGTCGGCTTGCCCTGTGTCGGGGGCAGGGGCTCGAACCGCTCCGGCCCGCCGCATAGCCGAAAGCGCGGCGGCACGGTTTCCTTGGGCGGCGCCGGTGTCGTTGCGGGAGGCGGGGCTGCATCGGGACGCGGCTGGGCAGGCGTGGCCTCCACCTTCGGGTCAGCGGGCAGGAACGTGTCGGGGGCGTCTGGCAGCAGGTCCACGGCCTCCGCCAACGCCGGATCGAGGACGACCTTGGCCGCGGGCGCGGCCGCGGCGAGCATGGCAGGCTGGGCAGGCTGGGTGTGCTGAGGGGGCGCGGCAAGCGGCGCGGGCGCGAGGGGTCGCGTCTCCACAAGGGTCGGGGCAAGCGGCGCGGCCGCTGCGGGCGGCGCCTTGATGCCGGTGGCGGCGACCTCGGGCGATGCGGTCGGCTGGTCCGTGACGGGCGGCGGAACGGCCTCGTCTTCCGGTGCGAGGCGGGCGACCGGCCGCGCGATGATCGGGGGCGGCAGATCGCCGATCGCGGGATCGATCCCCGGCGTCTCGGGCGCGGCCGGACGGATCATGGGAGGCACGCGGCGTTGGGGAAGCAGCACCTCGCACCTGGCGATCGCTGGTGCGACCGGGGTTGCGGGCGGGGAACATGGCTGGTCCGCGTCCATGCCCTGCACGGTCAGGCCCCCGCTGCCCGGCACCGCTTCCGGCAGGGTCGCCAGCGTCACCGGTAGGGTGCCCGGCACCGTCGCCGGCAGGACACCCGGCACCGTCACCGGCAGCGTCGCGCCGCTTCTGGCAATCGCTTGCCGCCCTCCGGCCATGTCCGGCATCGCGCCCGTCGCGCCCGGAAGGTCCGTCGCGCCCGCAAGGTCCGTCGCCGGCGCGGGCAGATCCAGCACGAAGATCGCGTCCGTCGCCCGCCCCGGCTGGGCGGTGGACGGACCGGCGGTCATTGTGGGGAGTGACGGCGTCAGCAGGGACAGCATGGAGGGCAGGGGCTCCGATCGAAAGGTCTCGACGTGCCATCCTGCAAGGGGCGTGCCTAAATCCCGTCAGACGTCGGCAACGGTGCCCGCGCCGCTGCCTAGCGCGTGCGGCGGGTGGCCGGCGGCGCTTCCGCCAGGGCGCGCATCTCGGCCAGGGCGGCTTCGGCGGCGGCGCGGTCCCGCAGCTTCTCGGCCGCGGCCTGGTCGCGGCGTGCCGATCGTGCGGCCTCCGCGGTGCGGGCGAGTTCGGTTTCGGCGCGCATCAGCCGGGCGGACGCGGCCGTGGCGGATTGGTGCAGCCGCTCGGCGTAATGGGCGCGCGCCACCAGCGACGCCGCCGTCCCGCTGACGGGGGTGACGGCCGCCGCCAGCTCCGCGACGCGGTTCACCAGCTGCCGCTCGTTCTCCACGCCGTCGGCGGCGCGCACTTCCTCGGCCCGCGCCAGCGTCAGCTGCACCGTTCGGACCCGGTGAATGCGCTTCAGCAGGCGCGCGTCACGCATCGCCGAATACGCCCACCAGCTCGGCGACCGCATCCTCCAGCGACACCGCCTCGTCTTCGTCCTGGCGGATATAGGCGTTGATCGCCTCGTGCGCGCCAATGGCGGCGTCCACGGCCAGGTCGGTGCCGGGGCGGTACGCGCCCATAAGCAGCAGGTCGCGATTCTCCTCATAGGTCGCCAGGTGCCGACGCAGCGTGCGCGCGGCCATGCGGTGCTCGGGTCCCGTGATGTCGGTCATCACGCGGCTGACGGACGGGCCGATGTTGATCGCCGGATAGACGCCGCGCTCCGCCAGCTGGCGCGACAGCACGATATGCCCGTCCAGGATCGATCGTGCGGAATCGACCACGGGATCGTTGCCGTCGTCGCCGTCCGCCAACACCGTATAGACCGCCGTGATCGACCCGCCGCCGACCGCGTCGGCACCCGCGCGTTCGATCAGGTTGGGGATCAGCGCGATGGCGGACGGAGGATAGCCGCGCGCCGACGCCGGCTCGCCCAGCGCCAGACCGATCTCCCGGCCCGCGTGCGCGACGCGGGTCAGCGAGTCCATGATGAGCAGCACCTTCTTCCCCTCGGCGCGGAACGCCTCGGCGATGGCGGTCGCGCGCAGCGCGCCGCGGATGCGAAGAACGGGGGAATGGTTGGCGGGCACCGCGACCACGACGGAGCGCTTGCGCGCCTCGCCCGCGACCTTGGTGGCCAGGAAGTCAGCGACCTCGCGGCTGCGCTCGCCGATCAGGCCGATCACCACCACGTCGGCGGCGGCGGCGCGTACCATCATGCCCAGCAGCACCGACTTGCCCACGCCCGATCCCGCCATGATGCCGACGCGCTGGCCCTGGCCCACCGTCAGCAGGCCGTTGATCGCCCTCACGCCCACGTCCAGCGGCTCCAGCACGCGGCCGCGGTCGAGCGGGGACTGGTGCGTGCCCGCCAGCGGCCAGCGGCTCGCACCGCGAATGGGGCCCAGCCCGTCGATCGGCTTGCCGGAGCCGTCCACGACGCGGCCCAGCATGGCCTCGCCCACGTCGGCCTCGCCGGGCGTGCCGTCGGGCCGCACGCGCGCGCCGGGCAGGAGGGCGGCGGGGCCGCCCAGGTTCATCATCAGCGTCGCGGGCCCGCGAAAGCCGATCACCTCCGCCTCCACCGCCGACGGGCCGTCGCCGACGCGGCACACGGTGCCCACGGGAACCGAAAGCCCCGTCGCCTCCATGAGCAGGCCGTCATAGGAGGAAAGCCGTCCCGACACGGTGGGCTTCGGACGGAAGGTGTCGGAAGCCATGCCGTACAGGTAGTCGCGCGCGAACTCGGCCAGCATTCAGGGTCTCGTCATCGGGCGGGCACGCCCAGGCGGTCGAGATGCTCACCCAGCTGGCGGAGCCACAGCGCGGGCCCGTCCTCGACCACGGTGGTCTGCGACTCCAGCACGAACGCGCCGCGCTCGACGCTGGCGTCCCCCACGGGGAACACGGTGTCCGCCACGCGTCCCACCAACAGGCACACGTCGTCGGGATGGATGCGCAGGATCGCGGACTCGTTCTCGCTGGCGAGCAGGTCGGCGGCGGCACGGACGCGGTCCGCCAGCAGATCGGCGGAGACGCCCGCCTCGCCAACCAGTCGGGTGACCAGCGCCAGCACCGTGGAGCGCAGGCCGTCCGCCAGCCGGTCGCGGTCGATCCGCCCGGCCAGCGCCGCCGCCACGTCCGCCAGCAGCGCGTCGTCGCGGGCGCGGCCGCGGTTCAGCCCCTCGGCCAGACCCTCGGCATAGGCGGCCTCGCGTACCTCGTCGGTCGTCAGCACCGCTTCCGGGCCGGTGATGGACGGGTCGAGCGGGTCCCAACCTGCGGTCGGATTATGGTCGGGATCGGCGGGCGAGAAGTGGCGCGGGCCGGTTGCAGGCTCCGGCACCGCGTCGGGTCGACACTCCGCGTCGCGGCGGACGAAGGGGTGGACCTTGCCGCCCGGCGACACGGCGGCGAAGCCGGGCACGGCCGGGGCCATGGCGCGCGCCAGCATGTCGGCCGCGCCGGCCTGGCGGGACGCGAACCCGGCGCGAAAGGCGGAAACGCTAGACATAATCGTCTTCCCCAACGCCCATCTGGATGGCCCCGTCCTTGGCCAAGTTGCGGGCGACCTGGATCATGGTCTTCTGCGCATCCAGCACCTCTGCGAGCTTCATGGGGCCGCGCGCCTCCATCTCGTCGCGGATGCCGTCCGCTGCGCGTGCGGACATGCAGCGCAGGAAACGCTCGCGGACCTGCTCGTCCACCGCCTTCAGCGCGCGGGTCAGTACCTCGCCGTCCACCGAGCGGATCAGCGTGCCCAGGTTCTTGTCGTCCATCTCCAACAGGTTGTCGAAGACGAACATCGCCTCCTCGATCTGCTTGGCCGTTTCCTTGTCGATCTTGAACAGCTTGGGCATGACGCGCTGCTCCGTCACCTTGCGCGCGCCCGACAGGATCTTGGCCGCGCCGCGCGTGCCGCCCAGCACCACGCCGCCCGTGCGCGATCCGCCGCCGGAGCGGCCGGCGATCAGCTGGCGCAGCGTTTCCACCGCTTCGGGCGTGATCGGGCCCAGCTTGGCGATGCGGTGAAGAATGTCGGGCTGCGCGGCCTCCGGCAGCAGTTCCAGCACCTGGCCACCCACGGCCGGGTCCAAGTTGGCGATCAGCACGGCCGCGATCTGGGGGTGCTCCTTCTCGATCAGGCACGCGATCTCGGGCGCATCCAGCCAGTCCAGCAGCTCGATCTCGCAAACCGCCTCGGGCGGGGTGATGCGGGCCAGCACGCTTTCGGCCTTTTCAGGGCCGAGCGCGCGGTTCATCACCGCCTCGATCCGGGGGCGGGGGTCGAAGGCGACGCTGGTTCGCTGGCGCGCCCGGTCGGCGAAGTCGTCCAGCACGGTCTGGACCTCGTCCTCGCTGACATCGGCCACCGCGAACATGGCCGTGCCCAGCTGCCGCACCTCGTCGGGCTCCAGCTTCTGGAGAATGGCGGCGGCCTCGTCCTCACCGACCAGCATCATCAGCACCGCTGCCCGCTCCACGCCCGTGAAGCTGCGGGCGGGTAGCGCGGCGACGTCGCTCACTTGGCGTCGGCCCGGATCATGTCGCGCACGGCCAGCGCGGCGCGGGCCGGATTGTCACGCGTGAAGCCGCGAACCGCGCCAACCCGGTCCTCGAACCCGCCACCATTGTCCAGCTGGTCGAGCCCGACCGGCTGCGTCACGGTGATGCCGGGCGTCTCGGTGGCGGCGGGCGCACCGTCCGTGCCCTCCGAACCGTCATCGATTGCCGGGGCGGACTTGGGCGTGGCATCCTCGCGCTTCTTCATCAGGCCCTTGGCAATCGGGCGGACGCCGAGCAGCAGCACCAGGAGCGCGATCACGATCGCGGTGGCGTTGCGCGCCAGCACGGGCATCCAGGCATTGTCGTACCAGGCCTGGCCGGCATCGGCGTCCGCGGCGCCGGCGAACTTGCGGCTGATAACGGTTACCTGATCGCCGCGCTGCTGGTTGAAGCCGACAGCGGACTGAACCAGCTGCGTGACCTGGTTGATCTCCATCTGGCTGCGCTTGCCCGTCTCGGGATCGCGCAGCAGCACGGCGACGGTCAGCCGCTTGATGCCGCCCGGCGCGCCGCGCGTGACCGACACCTGGCGGTCCAGGTCATAGGCGCGCTGGAAGCTGTCCTGCTGCTTTTCCGGGTTCACGCCCGGACCGCCCGCGACCGGCTGTTGGTCGGCGGCCGGCGTGCCGGGCGCGCCGGTGGCGGGCTGGGGCGTCTGGAGCGTGGCGGCGGGCGGCGGCGTGTTGCTGAGCGCGCCGGGGATGCCGCCGGGCGTGCCCGATGCGCCGTCCTTCTGGTTGCCGGTCCAGTTGCCCGTCTCGGCACGCAGCGCGCCCGTCTTGTCATAGCTCTCGCGCGTGGCCTGGGTCTCGTCCAGGTCGACGTCCGCCTGCACTTCCGTGCTGAAGTTGCCGGCACCCACCAGCGGGGTGAGCAGCTGGCTGAGCTGCTGGCGATACTTGTCCTCCACGCGCGTCTGCACGTCCAGCCGCTCGGTGCCGGCGCCGGCACCGCCGGTGCGCGACAGCAGCGCGCCCATCTGGTCCACCACGGTCACCGCATCGGGGCTCATGCCCGGCACCGACGAGGCGACCAGGTTCACCACCGACCCGATCTGCGCCTCCGATAGCGAGCGCCCGGCCTGGAGCTTCACGATCACGGACGCGGACGGCTTGGCGGTGTCGCGCAGGAACACGGACGCCTCGGGCGTCGCCAGGTGGACACGCGCCTCGGCGACCGAGTCGATCTCCTCGATGGAGCGGGCGAGTTCCGTCTCGCGCGCCTGGCGCAGGCGCTCGCCCTCGACCGCGCGACTGACGCCCATGGGAAGCTGGTCCAGGATCGCGTAGCCGCCGGGCGTCGCCTTGGGCAGGCCCTGGCCTGCCAGCAGGATGCGCGCGCGGCTGTAATCGTCCTCGTCCACCGTCAGCGCACCCGTGGCGTCGTCGATGTGCGCGACGATGCCGCCCTGTTCCAGCGCGGAGGTGACGGCGCCCTTGTCGGCGTCCGCCAGGTTGGGGAACAGCGTCTTCTGCGGCGGCGTGGAGAGCGCTGCCCAGGCCAGGCCGGCCGCGCCGATCAGGCCCACCATCAGCGCGGCGGGGCCCGCGCGGCGAACGGCGGGCTGCGCCAAGAGGCCGCGGACCTGCGTCAGCGGGTTGGCGAAGCGTTCGGGGAGCGCGGAGGCTCCGGCGGGGGCGCCTGTGGTGGCTAGGGCGTTTGCCATGTCAGACCGGCATGCTCATGATGTCCTTGTAGGCGGACAGGATCTTGTTGCGGACCTGAAGCGTCGCCTCGAAGCCGACCGACGCCTGCTGGCGGGCGAGCATCACCTTGGCGATGTCCACCGTTTCGCCGCGCTCATAGGCCTCGGACAGCTTCTGCGCCTCGTTCTGGCCTTGGTTCACTTGGCCCAGCGCCTTGTCGAGCGTATCGGTGAAGCTGGCTGGACCGCTCGCCGACGTCGCGGCGGCGGGCGCAGGCGCGGAGCTCGCCTTGGCGAGCGCCTGGTTGCGCTCCAGGATCTGGGCGCGAAGCTGCATCACGCGGTCGACGCCGCCGACGGCACCGACGCTCATGCGACGTTGGCCCTATTGGCGAAGTCCTCGCCCTGCTCGCGGGCGCGGGCCAGGCGGTAGCGCAGCGTCCGCTCGGAGATGCCCAGACGGCGTGCAGTCTCGATCCGGCTGCCACCGCACGCCGCCAGCGTCTCACGGATGGCGGCGAACTCGCTCATCTGGACGACCTGGCCCAGGGTGGAGGGAGCGTCGTTGGCGGCAACCATCGTCGCGGCCGCGGGAGATGGGCGATCGAAATGGATGTGCTCGGCCTCGATGGCGCCGGGACCGGCGAACAGCAGCGCGCGCTGGATCACGTTCTCCAGCTCGCGGACGTTGCCGGGCCAGCTATGCGCCTTCAGTCGCTCCAGCGCGCCCCGGGTCACCCACGGCACGTCGGCACCGCGTGCGTGGCGCAGGACCAGGGTCGCGGCCAGCGCGGCGATGTCGCCCGGACGCTCGGCCAGCGGCTTGGTGGTCAGCGGAAAGACGGAAAGGCGGTAGTAGAGGTCGGCGCGGAACCGTCCGGCCTCGACCTCGGCATGGAGGTCGCGGTTGGCGCAGGCGATGACGCGCACGTCGACGGCCACGGGCGTGGTGGCGCCCAGCGGCACAACCTCCCGCTCCTGAAGGACGCGCAGCAGCTTGGCCTGGAGCGCAAGCGGCATTTCCGCGATCTCGTCCAGCAGCAGCGTGCCGCCGTTCGCCGCGCGGAAGAAACCCTCGCCGCCGCTGCTGGCGCCGGTGAACGCGCCCTTCTGGTGGCCGAACAGCATCGCCTCCAGCATCGACTCGGGCAACGCCGCGCAGTTGATCGCCACGAACGGCTTGCCTGCCCGCGGGCTGTTCATGTGGATGGCGCGTGCCAGCACTTCCTTGCCGGTGCCCGTCGGTCCGTTGACCAGCACGGTGATGTCCGCGCCCGCCACTCGCTCCGCCAGCGCATAAAGCGCCAGGCTCTCCGGATCGGCGGCGGTGGGCGTGTCGGGGCCGCAGGCGATGGCGCGGGCAAAGGCGTGGCCCATCTCCGTTTCGTCTCCTTCGAAGCCGACCAGCGCGGGATTGCCGTCGCGGAACGGACGAACGGACGATGCGCCGGTCGCCATCACCAGCGTGCGCGCCGGAAAGGCGATCGGCTCGCCGGCCTCCGCCACGAACAGGTCGCGGGCGCCGGGCGTGCCCCGGCCCGGTTCCAGGCCCGCGGCGCGGAGCTGCGACAGCAGGCCGGCGCGGTTCCGGGCACAGGCGGGGGAGGGGAAGACGTGACGCATGGGAGTTCCTCTTCGGACTCCGAAATGCCCGTTCGCTGGTAAACGGCCGGTAAAGGGACGCCGCTTGCCGGCAGGTTTTTTCCGGGCGCGCGATCCCCCGTGCACGCGCGCGCGCGAAGGCCGCCGCCGCCCGCGATTTTTCGGCAAGAATTGTCCTTAAACCCGCCCGTTTCCGGCCGTTACCTCCCTTGGCGGCTCGGCCCTTCCGCTCAGGGGGCGGCGGGGGGATCGCCGGATCAGGAGACCCTTTCATGAGTGTTATCGGCACCAATCTGTCGTCGCTGCGGGCGGCCAATGCCTCGAACCGCGCCAATTCCATGCTGTCCACCGCCATGGAGCGCCTGTCGACCGGCAAGCGCATCAACTCGGCCAAGGACGACGCAGCCGGCCTCGCCATCGCGAGCCGCATGACCGCGCAGGTCAAGTCCATGTCCGTCGCCATCCGCAACGCCAATGACGGCGTGTCCATGGCGCAGACCGCGGAAGGCGCGCTGGGCGAGGTGAGCAACATGCTCCAGCGCATGAAGGAGCTGGCGACCCAGTCTGCCAACGGCTCGCTGGGCGCGTCCGAGCGGTCGGCGCTGCAGTCGGAAACGAACCAGCTGACCAGCCAGATCAACGACATCGCCAAGCGCACCAACTTCAACGGCCAGAACCTGCTCGACGGCTCGCTGAAGGATCTGAAGCTCCAGACCGGCTCCAGCGCGGGCGACACCGTGTCGCTGAGCGTGGCGGGCGTTTCCACGGACAAGATCGGCCTGACGGGTGCGGCCGCCGGCTCGGTCACCACCGGCCGCGTCGCGGGTGGTACGCTTACCTCAGCGCTCAAGATCAACGACGTCGATGTCATCGCCAGCGGCACCGTGGTCGATGACGACGCCAAGGCGCTGGCCGCCGCGGTGAACGCCAAGTCGGACCGTACCGGTGTCACCGCCACGGCGCAGAACAGCTTCACCAGCGCCGCCGTCAACGGTCCGACCGCATCCTTCACGCTGAACAACAAGGCGGTGGGTGCCGCGACCAACGCAGCCGACCTCGTGTCCAAGATCAACGCCGACTCGGCCAGCTTCGGCGTCACTGCCACGCTGAACTCTGACAACACCGTCACGTTGACCAATAACACCGGTGAAGAGATCAGCGCCGATGGCGCGCTCAGCACTGGCGGTGCCGCCAAGCAGGGCTTCGTGACGTTCCAGAGCAAGGACGGATCGAAGTTCAGCGTGTCCGGCGGTGCCACGAGTGCCGGCCCCGCCGTGTCGATGAACGACTATAACGGCGTAGCCTATGCCGGCGCGAACAAGACGATCGCCGATGGCGCGGGTGCGCTCAGCGGCATGAAGATCAATGGCGTCGAGATCGCTAACATCACCGCCACGGCCAGCGAGACCAAGGCGACCTTCATGGGCAAGGTCGTCGCCAACATCAACGCCAAGCAGGCGCAGAGCGGCGTCACCGCCTCCTACGACAGCACCAGCGGCAAGCTGTCGCTGGCGTCCAACAATGGCGGCGGCGTGATCGTGGAGGGCGGCGACGAGACCGGCTTTGCGGACCAGGGCAGCACGGCCGTGTCGTCCAACCTCGACATCTCTACCCAGTCGGCAGCGTCGGCGGCGATGAGCAAGATCGACAAGGCGCTGGACTCCATCTCCGCCAGCCGCGGCGACCTGGGTGCCATCCAGAACCGCCTGGAGGTGACAGTCAACAACCTGACGACCACCACCACCAACCTGTCCGACGCGCGCAGCCGCATCGAGGACGCGGACTTCTCCGCGGAGTCGACGGCGCTCGCCAAGGCGCAGATCCTGAGCCAGGCGTCCACCGCGATGCTGGCCCAGGCCAACCAGTCCCAGCAGAGCGTGCTGAAGCTGCTGGGCTGATCCCGCTCGGTCCGGCGCCGGCACCAGCCCCCGAAAGGGTGACGGCGCCGACCGGCCCTGCGGCGCGATCCGCGGGGTCACGAGATCCCGGCGTTCCCGAAAGGGTGCGTCGGGATTTCTCACATTTGCGGAAAAAGCGCGGCGAAAACCGCTTGCCGGACCCGCGGACCCCGGCTAGGGGACGCGCCTTCCCGGACGTGTGGGGCCGTAGCTCAGCTGGGAGAGCGTCGCAATGGCATTGCGAAGGTCAGGGGTTCGATCCCCCTCGGCTCCACCAACCCAAAATTAGCGGATTACGGCGACATTCGCGGTCTCCTTGCGCTGGTCGTGAGGAGCGCTGGCTCCGGTGTCATTCCGGTGCAGGGAGCCCGGAGCCAGCTTCTCGATCTCGGTAATGATGCTCTGGAGCGCGGTGACGACGGTCGGGAACTCCCCGACCGCATAGGTCTCCGTCTGGCTCCCGGTGCGGTGTCCCATGAACCCTTCAAGATCCCAGCGCTCGGCGCCGCGGTTGCGGACCAGCGTGGCTAGGCTGTGGCGCAGCACGTAGGGCCGCCACTCGCGCCCGGTGGGCAGCTCCAGTTCGGTCAGCATCGTATCCCAAGCGCGATCCACGTTGCGGATGCCGCGGCCGTAGTAGTTCACGAGCCAGCCTCGGCCTTCGCGCTGCTCCGGCTTCAACGCCTGATAGGTGGCCAGCTCTTCGCGCAGCCAGCGCTCCAGCAGCGGCAAGACCGGCACCATCGCCCGGTGCTTCTTGTTCTGCGCGCGCCCTTGGGGGTTGAGGTCGATCATGGGAGCACCCGGCCACCATTGCTGGCGGGTGGGAGCGACATTGATGTCCACCACCGCGCCCGGCCGCGCGATCGTGCAGATCGAGGCGACCAGGAAGGCGTGAAGCGATCCCCGGTGCTTGTCGGGCTCGGCCGCGTAGCGGACCATGCGCGCCAGCTCGTCCACGCCGATGCGCGTGCGCCGCTTCCGCTGCACTTGGGCAGGCGGCAGCGGCTTATATGTAGGCCGCTTGTCCGACCGGGGCGGATCCGCGTTCACCGCGTGATTCAGCGCCGCCGCGACCTGAGCCACGGCCGCTTCGGTCGCTGCCGGCGAGCGAGCGCGCGTGACCGTCACGGCGCCCGCGCCGTTCCTGAATTGGATAGGCTGCGCGCGCGACCAAGCGCGAAAGGCGTGGACGAACGGCGCCGTGCAGGCGGCCGCGCAGCTGGTACCGACGCCGAACCGGCGCTCGGCCCCGCGTGCCTCCTCGGCTTCCAAAAAGTCCAGCACGTGCTTCAGACGCGAATCGATCGTCGCTGACGACGCCCGCGTGGATCCCCACTCCAGCTTGTAGTCGGCGATCGCGTCGGTGAGCAGGTACGCCTGCGCCTGGGCGAGCGGCTGGCCGCACGCGCCGCAGAAGGCCGGCGCCTCGCTGCCATCCGCTAGGTACCGGAGGTCGAGGGCACGGCGCGCAAGCTGCTCGTCCCCCGTGCCCGTGCTAGCGCTTCGCTCACGTCCCGCGTCGGGGTCGTACCAGAAGATCGTGAGGTGCGGCGAGCGGCTGGTGCCGTCGGCACGTCGGTCCCAGGCGAGCCAGTACTTGCCCCGGCGATAGAGCGGCGCTTCGCGTCGCGGCATTGTGCTTGCTCCCTGATGCTCTCGGCGGCGGCCTCGTGGACGCGGGAAAGGATCCCCAGCGCGCCGAGCAGATCCAGCTCGGCTGCCCCGATGAAGAGGCCCTTTTCGCTTTCGGCCGCCCGGATCAATCGACGGTCGAGCTTCACGATCGATGGCGCGTTCATGTCGCCAGTTCCTCCTTTGCCGCTTCGTACGCGGCGGTGAGACGGTCCCAGGCTGCGCGATCGCCGCCGGCATCCGGGTGTGCGTCGCGCGCAAGGCGCCGATAGCGATGGCTCACCACCTCAAGTGGCGTAGCCCGCGGTATCCCGAGAACCGTCCACCATGGATCCGCTGGCGAGGACGAGCCTGGTGCCGGCAGCGCGACGTGGCCGGCGAACGCCTGGGCGAGGTCCGCCACGCCCCAGCGCTCCTGACCACGCAGAGCTTCTATATGCGCGGCGATCGCGGCCACGTTATCGTAGACGGTGTCCCATCGATCGCACGCCAGGACGTGAGGACGACGATCCAAGTCGAAGTAGAGCGCCACACCGGGATCGGCCGGGTCGCGTCGGCTGACGTTCTGATCACGACTGCCCGATGCCGTGAACCGGATGTTCGTGGAAAGAACGACGTTCGCGGTGCGGTAGGGCTTTCCCGCGCGGGTGAGCGCATCCAGCTGCTGCACCAGCCGCTTCCGCGCCGTGGTCCAGGTGAGCGGCCGGCCAGCGTCGCGGAACAGCGCGGCGCGATGTTCTGCCGTGCGAGGCCGGTCGGCGGGCCATGCGAGCGGGTACGACGGCTGGATCGTCACCGCCATCCGAGTGCCGACAGCAGCGCGCCGAGCACGGCGGCGCGGCCCCATATCGCGACGGCCAGGACGTGGCCGAAGGCGGTGCCGCCCAGCGCCAGCCAGCCCAGGTGCGAGGCGGTGAGCCGGTCGGAGGGGGCGGGGCGGAACGTCTCGCAGAGCAGGCAGGCGCAGTCGGGTGCGTGCCGATCGCCGACGGGCGGCAGCGGTTCGTGCATCATGACGGGATGACCTTTTCGTCCTGGCCGAGGATCTCGCGGATGACCTCGAGGCTGTGGAGCTGGAGAAAGCCGACCACGGCGGCGGCGGCGGCCGCGGCGTTCGGGTAGCGGTAGAGGGCGCCGATCACGGCCGCCGTGCTGAGCAGAGCGGCGACGACGTGGACGCGGCGCATGCGGCGCAGCTTCTGCCGGCGGAGGTAGAGGCTCACGCCGCCACGTCCCCGGCCGAGGGCGGCGGAGCGGCGGCGGCGACCGCCATGCGCGCCTCGCAGCGGGTGCAGACCGAGACGTCGCTGGTCGACCAGGCGCAGGAGCCCTCGCAGGCGTCGTACCAGCTGCACGCGCACAGGCGGCAGAGCTGGGGCGGCCGGAGATCGGCGCCGGCGTGGATCAGGACGAGCTGGGCCAGCACGTCGCGATCGAAGGGAAAGGCGCAGCCGAGCAGCAGCACCAGCGGCCCATCGGCCGGGAGAAGCGCGCGACGGTCCTCCTCGATGTCGCGCAGCCATGCGACGCGCTCGCGGTGCTCGACGGCCGGGTCGGTGCGGGTGACGCGCGCCACCTGATCGAGGGTGAGGCCGGCGGCTTCGCGGCGGGTACGCAGATAGGTGCCGGGCGTGACGGCGCCGGTCGACGGCGCCGCCAGCGCGGCGGGGGAGGCAGAAGGCACGGCGATGTCCTCAGGCAGCAGAAATCCGCCTCGCCGATCGGGGGTGGTCGGCGAGCCGGTGGGTCGGTGCTGGTCGTGTCAGGGGAGCGGGCGCGCGATCAGGGAGAGGGCCCGCCGGGCGCGCCGCGGGCGAGCTGGGCGCGCACCACGGTCATCGCCTCGGTGGTAGCCCTGTCGGCCTGCTCCAGCTCGCGCAGCGCGTTCTGGAGCAGCCGGTCGTTGCCGGGCGTCAGCGACGCCTCCACCAGCGCGGCGGCGGCCTCCGCACTCTCGCGGCCCACGGTGGCGCCGTGGCGGGCGATGCAGATCGCCTCGCCGAAGCGCTCGTGCCCCGCGGTCTCGAAGCGGCGGATAAGCGCATCCAGGATCGGGAAGCCGCGGCCGAACAGGCTGTGATGCTCCAGGTCGAGCAGCTCCAGGTCGCGGACGTTCAGCGTCGAGTCCGGCCGGTCCTCGTCGGTGCAGGCGGTCAGATGGTGCTTGGTCTTGCCCGTCACCTCGGCCGCGCGCTCGATGGTCAGCTCGCCCAGCACCACGCGCAGCGTGTTCTCGACCGAAAGGGGGGATCGCTCCTTGGTCACGCCGCGCGCCTCCCGAGAGGTGGCGCCGATCGGGAGAGCCGACCGGCGCCGGACGTGACACAGAGCGTCGGCAGACTGACGTGCCGCCCCAAAGGGAGGGGGAAGGGCGGTATCCGGCCGGTCTGCCGGCGGCCGAAAGGGAATGTGGATGCGACGCGGACGGCGCGAATCATCGGGCAGCCTCAAGGAGGGACGGTATGATGAGGTTGTCGGCGTTTTCCCGCGGGTAGATGTCCGACCGCAGATCGTGCCGCGAGACGCCGGTCGCACCTTCGATCTTCAGCACGAACTCGGGGGGAAGCGCTTTGCCCTTCTTGAGCCACTTGGAGACGGCCTGCTGGCTGAGCCCAACGAGGCGAGCGAAGGCGCGCTGTCCACCAGCGCGCTCCACTGCCTCCCTCAGGGCTACAACCATGGTTGATTCAGGCTCCACAAGAACGTGGTACAACTTGGGTTGTCGGATCGTCAACCAGGTAATGGTTGTGGCGCGCTACAACGCAGGGTGTAGCTAGATCTGGTGCTGGACGCATCGCGCCTTCGAGCCCTGATGGATGCTCGTCACCTCAGCCAAGCCGAGCTGGCTCGCCGTATCGGGATCAGTCAGCAGAACGTCGCACGCCTTGCCTCAGGAAAGGCGTATGGCACCAAGCATCTCCATCGTATCGCGCGTGAGCTGGGCACGACCCCGGCATACCTTGCTGGTGAGATTGATGATCCCGAGGAGGGCGCTCCACCTCCTCCGCGACCAGTTCAGCAGCAGTATATCAGCCTGCCCGTCGCGCTACCGACGACACCGGCGCTTGCGGCAGCCTTTCGCGGGGTGCTGATGGCGTCACGAGACATGGACGAGGCCGAGCTTGCTCATGAGCTCGCCAAGCGGCTGCCCAACGTGCTTCGCATCGCTGGAGATGCTCTGCTGTCCGCCGCGTCGGACGTCGGCGATGACTATCTTGAGCCAGCATCAACTCTTGGCGTCGACCAGACACAACGGAAGCGAGCATAGCGCAAGTGGCAAGGCACGGCGCGCACCCAATGACGCAAGCTGGTTCAGCCATGACCATTCGGCTGACCACGCCGATTCGTTCTCCTTCCAATGTTCTTTCTATGTTCCGTAGCAGCAACGCGCGGGGGCGCGAAAGGGGGGCGGAGTATGACACGTTTCACGGCGATCGACGTCGAGACAGCGAATGAAAGCATGGCGAGCATCTGCCAGATCGGCGGCGTGGTGTTCGAGAATGGGGTCGAGGTCGACAGCTTCTCCACGCTGATCGATCCCGAGGATTATTTCTGCGGCTGGAACGTCGACGTTCACGGTATCACCGAGGAGGATGTGGCGGGCGCGCCGACCTTCGCGGATTATCTGCCAGAGCTGGTGGCGCGTATCGATAGCGGCATTGTAGCCTGCCACACGCATTTCGACCGAGTATCCCTAAGTCGGGCGTGTGAGCGGATCGAGGTGTCCACCTTCGGCTGCGCCTGGCTCGACACTGCGCGTGTGGCGCGTCGAATCTGGCCGGGTGAGGAGGGCGGCTATGGCCTTGCCGCGCTGGCCGAGAGGCTCGACATCACCTTCGAGCACCACGATGCTTTGGAGGACGCGCGCGCTGCCGGAGGTGTGCTTCTCGCCGCGATGCAGACGTCGGGCCTGGACCTCGATGGCTGTTTCGCTCGCTGCCGGCAGCCGATCGACCTGTCCCGCGACGAGCGGCTCCGCCTCGAGGCAGGTGACGGTCCGCTGGCGGATCACCGCATCGTCTTCACCGGATCGCTGTGCATCGCTCGGGCCGATGCCGCGAAGCTGGCGAACAGCTTCGGCGCGGGGATCGATCCCGGCGTGACAAAGAAGACCACGATGCTTGTCGTCGGCGACCAGGACCTGTCGAAGCTGAACGGTTCGACCAAGAGTGGCAAGCACCGAAAGGCCGAGACGCTGATCGCGCAAGGTCAAATGATCCGTATATTGGCAGAGAGTGATTTTGCACGACTTTGCGATCGCGAATACCTGTGAGGCGTACCTGCTTAGTAAGTGCTAAGATGACAGCGCGATTTGCACCCCATCTAGTCCGGTTAAATAAAAGCAAGAGGAGCAAATACTCGGATTGTATTGGAATCTATAAAGATACGTTGACAGTTGTCGATATTGACCGAAGCTATGTAGAACAGCGTAACGGTCATGTGTTTTCAAAACGCCTAGCTTTCCTTCGCGGTCCGCACGGCTAAAGTTTCTGACATTTTTGAACGACCGAGATCGGTAAGCTGCATAAACTCGTGAAACGAGCCGTCCTTTAAAGTCTTGGATACATAAACTTTTATCAGGCCAAGTGCGGAAAGCTGGTTTTTAACTACCGCAGCGTCGGTATCGTACATTTTGTAGTCCTGAGTGGCGCCCTTGTTCTCCTTCATATAGAAAGAAACATAATGGGATATTATGCCGGTTGACCTTGCTACAGTCATTTCGGTTGCCACTGCGATAAAGAGTTCATCCCAGCTTAGATAGAACGTTTTCTCGTGCTTGTTTATACCTCTTGGACCTCGAGTGGTATAGCTAAAGCGTAGCTCTATTGTCTCAGAACCAGAAGCAAGGTTTGTGATTTTTGGCGATAGAGAATCCCTAAGACCCCTATTCTCATCTTTAAGGATCGCTACTTCATTTCTAAGCTCATTGAGCTTATTAAGCGCATCTTCACTAGCTGCTGTGTCACCCCTTATCCAACCCACTGCGGGATATTGCGACATAGCATGAACAAGCGATTTTACTACGGCCAAACTTAACTGGTCACGAGACTTCCACTCGCGAACTAATCGACCGGTCATGACCTTCTGGCGAAAAGCTTCTAAATTAGACTGCATACGTTCGGCAGTTTCACTCTTTCCAACAGGAATTGATGCTAGGTCGCCATGTGGGAAGGCTAAAACAGTCTTCTCGGTTTCAACAGCGTAGTCATACTCTCGCTCAGTGAAGCTAATGCCATCAGCATCTAATGAGCCATAACGCCCACCCATGATAAGCACGTAGTAGTCACACTCATCGATAACTTTCTTGATGTACGATAATTGTTCTGTATCAGAGGCAGGAAAAAGTTCCATACCAGCAGGTATGTGTCCTAAATCAAGTATGCTTCGAATGGCATCCTGCCTTTCCTCGGCCAAATCTCGGAAAGTAGATGATACAAAGACCTGATACTTCTTTGGCATCATAAATCCTAGTGCTGTCGACTCGGACCATTTCTTGCGTGGTGTAGCTCAAAATGCAAGGCTTCGGTCCCATCAACTAGCCTGCGCGCTGACTCGTAGTCTGGTGGCGCGGAGAGTCACAGCACGCTAGCAAACGGCAGGCGTTTCTGAGCGGGCACGTAGCTGGGTACACCGACCAATCTCGGTGTGAGAAGCGACCGGTTCTAGCCGCTTCTGGGGAATCACGGCGGAGGACCTCTCCGCCTCGGTCGAGCAACGTCGTCGCTAACGACCACCCCAGGCCGTCTTCACCCAGCCACTGGCGCAAGGTGTCCTCGCTCTGATCGCCGCCGATCAAAAGGGTAACATGGATCAGGGCTCTTCATGTTGCCGTAGATTATAGGGTGAAAATCCAAGTTATACGCGGCTGGCTTGAGCGTCGGTCACAGTTCCATCGCTGGAGGTGCGTCCGTGGAGGCAAATGTTCCCCTCCGCCGGTTTTCCGGCGCCGATCGGCTAGAGGCCTTCGAGCGCGCGGCGGTGCTCGACCTCGTCGGAACGTCCTCCCCCTTCAAAAAGGGCGCCACGATCCGCGAGGAGGGCGAGGCAACGAACAGCTTCTTTCTTCTTCTTTCCGGCTGGGTGCTATCCGTCCACCATCTACGGAGCGGAAGCCGGCAGATCCTGGACATCCATCTGCCCGGCGATGCCCTCGGCACAGGGGGCATGGTGACGGCACGCGCGACCGAAGATCTGCAAGCCATAACCGATGTGATGGTCGCCGAAGTGACGTTCACGCGCTTCGGACAGCTCTTCAACGATCACCCGCACCTGGCCGCACGGTTCATGTTAAGCCTGGAACAGGACCGGATCGCGCTCATGGGTCGCCTGATCGCCGTCTGCAGAACGTCGGCACGGGCGCGCATGGCTGCATTTCTCCTCGACCTGAAGGATCGGCTCGCGACCCTCCGCTTCGTGGACGGCGACAGTTTTCTGCTGCCGCTGACCCAACCTCAGATCGGGGACGCTCTCGGGCTCACCCCGATCCACGTCAATCGCGTGCTCAGTTCCCTGACGGAACAGGAGCTGATCAGCCGCGACGGGAGGAAGATCACGTTGAGAGATCTGAAGGGGTTGGAGTCGCTCGCGGTGCGGCTGAGGCGTCGGTCCGTGTACGATCAGCCCTGGCTCCCGGTCGCACGCTGACGCAAGCAATCCGGGGCGGATGGCCAATAAGACAAGTCGGCAGAACCAGCGTCAATAATGGGCGAATGCGGGTGCCGGCGTCGTAGTCCGCACCTTTCGCGGATCGCTGATGCAGCATGGCGGAGGTCGTCTCCGCCATGGTCACGCCGGACGGCAACCAGTTCAACGCGTTATCGGCCTGGACCAGCTGTCGTCCTCGCCGTCGCGCTGGAGCCTCAACGTGTCATGCACCTCTAAATCTAAGACTGCTTGCTCGACTCTGTCCTGCGTCTTCTGTAGTTCGTCTATGAGCTCCTCAACAGATCCAGGCTGAGCGTGCGCAGTAGATGATCTATCAAAGGTCATATCCCGTGCTGACAGCATTGAGGCATGTAAGCGATCGAGTGACTCGGTTATCGTTTCGACCGAGCGTTCTAAGGCGTTGTTGCTACTGCTCAGCAATCGGGCTGTTCGCGCGTGAGCGATCCGCTGTGGTGGTGATACTCTCCATCGATCAGGCATGTTGATGCATCCTTTCGGGAGGCACCGTGCTCCTGGGTGCATCGATGGCCGGAGCAATCAGAGCAAGCGCGTGGACCGTAAATAGTGTCAGCCCCGCGCTGTCGGTCACTTCGACGCACAGGTCATTACGCTGCCATATGCTGTGATGATCCCGAAGTAGATCGGCTGTCAGCTGGAGGCTCAGGGCGTAGGCCAGATCGAGGCTGTGTAGCTCGACGCCTTCATTATCAGGCGAGTCCACCCCATCGCGGATGTTGAAAAAGTACTGCACGTCTAACTCCTGCCGTTTGGGCAAGAGCGCGTGGGTCTCTCAGCCGTCAGCGCCCGATCACAGCCGACGATGATCTCCAAGCGGGCGAGCTAAGCGTCTGTTCCATCGCCTTAAATGGGTTAGTCCATTTATCGCTTCGACGGCGGTAGCCGGTCGGGGCGCACGTGCCCAGGCGGAGCAGAGTCACCGATCTTCGCCTTGAGGTGCCGCCAGGCTCCGCTAGCCGCTGCAGCCGCACCGGTCTCATTCGGCCGGGCAGCCGGAACGTCATCTTCTGCTGGCAGGCTCCTTCGGGAAAGCGGAGTGAGGCGGTGCTTCGCTTCTAAGCGCTGCAACAAACATGCTGTTCGGTGAAGGGCAAACTCGAGCCTTCGTTGGAGGTTCTGAAGCTCAGCCTTGTAGCCATCCACGGACCGGCCGGCTTTCTGGGCTCGAGCAAGGGCTGCACAGGCATCTCGCATCACCTGTGGTCGTCGGCCTTCTACCATGCTGCTGCAGTGGCACTGAGTCGAAGTCGTTGCGTTAACCCATGTTGTCGCGATGCTGGATCATCGACGCCAATTTAGCGATGGGGATGGGGCTCACTGTTGAGCAGCGGGTATCGGGTCAGATACCCGCTGCTCACAAAGCCGTGAAGCCGGGCATGGATCGGCAGGTTCGAATGCACCATGGAGGAAGCCGCGCCTGCCGTGACTTCCTCACCGTAGCACGTCAGCAACCAATCGCCGGCAACCCGAGCTTCGACAACGCTTCGAGAAGCGCTGCGGGCTGCTCAAGCGGCACCAAGTGCCCGCAGCGTTCCACGATCGTCATGGTGGACCCTGCAATGCCATCGTGCAGGATCTGGCTTTCCGCGACGGTTCGGAGTTCGTCATCCGCCGCGGCGACCACTACCGTGGGGCAACTGATCAGGCCGAGCTGCTCGGTATCGTCGTTCCGCACCATACGCGATTGCCGGCTGAAAACCTCGGCGCCGAGCCGCGCGCTCATCTCCTGGACACGGGCGACCACCGCATCGCTGCGATGATCGGGGTGGAGCGATCGCAACACCGCGCCGCGGCCCAGCTGGCGGAAGCGCGGCGCGTCGGGCCTAGCCGGGGCAGCATGCCCGTCTGAGCGTGACGAGGTCGCGACCAAGGCAAGCGCCCGCACCAGTTGCGGTGCCTGGTAGACCATTTCACGGGCGACATATCCACCCATGGAGAACCCGATCACGGTGGCCGGCTCGTCAAGCGCCGCGATAGCGCGTGCTGCCATGTCGGCGATCGTGTCATCACGCGTTGTGTCAGCGTCGATCACCTGACCCATGCTGCTCAGTGCTGGCCGCACGTCCCGCCAAAGTTCGGCATCAAGCATAAAGCCGGGAATAAGCAGGATGTTCAAAGCGGCACCTCCTGCGCGATCGAACCGATCCTAAGCGGCGATCACGACCGTGACGCCCTTACACGGCTGCGCTCATGCGACCACCACTCGGAGGGTATCGCGACGGGTACGGCGCCGCTCGGCGATCTAGAACACTGGCGGAAATCTGCCATATCGGGACGACCATGGCGGAGGGGGTCTCCGCCATAATTAGCCGCCTAGCGGCCGCGGTCCAAGATAGATGACAGCGGCGCCGACGAGACAAATCCCGCCTCCGAGCAAGTCCCAGCGATCAGGCCTCGTGCCTTCCGCTAACCAGAGCCATAGCAGTGCGGAGACGATGTAGATGCCGCCATAAGCCGCATAGGACCGCCCCGCATGGTTCGACTGAGGCAGGGTCAGGAGGTACGCGAAGAGGCAGAGCGACAGAACGCCCGCCGCTATCCACCACGGCGATTTGTCGAGCCTGAGCCAAGCCCAGAATGCAAAGCATCCGGCGATCTCTGCCAGAGCCGCAGCGACGAACGCGAAGACGATCATCGGCGGACGTTCGCAAGGTGGGAGCAGACCTGCAACCGGGCGCTGAGCCTCAAGCCTCGCGTCATGGCGGAGGCCGCCTCCGCCGTTGAGCGCAAAGTGCTGCTAAGCCGGCATATTTCGCCGCGGCTGGAACCGTCAACCGGGCACTTCGCTGTGACACGATGCGCCGCGTGATCTATGTAAGCCGAGCCCTAGTTGGCGCTGCCTCGCTGCCCGCGATGGTTCGACGATCGTCGGTTCGTAATGTTGCCGTCGGCATCACCGGCATGTTGTGGTTCGATGGTGTCAATTTCGCGCAAGTGCTGGAAGGGGAGCACGATCACATCAGCGGCACAATGGACCGCATAAGACAGGACAATCGCCACATTGATCTGGCAGTCGTTATCGACTGCCAGACAAGAGGGCGCGAGTTCGGCAGCTGGGGAATGGTTCTGGCCGACGACGGGGCGGCAGGCGTAGAGGGCACGGCCCTTCTGCTTGGATTGTTGGTGTCTGTGCAAGGCGACTCAGCACGACGACTGCACGACGTTGTTACTGCATGTGAGATCTAGGCGCCTCTGAAGCTTCCCCACGAACGAGCCTGCGACGAGTCTGCGGTTCGACACAAAGCGGACATCGTGCTGCGGGTACCAGCGCGGGTATGGAGCGCTCACGAGCCGTGGTTGGGTCGCGGAAATTGGCCATTTCGCATGAACCATGGAGGAGGCAACCTCCGCCGCGATCGGCACCAAACGTCTGCTCTTGGGTAGGAAGCGGACATGCGTGATGGTCGTTAAGACCGGGCGGTGATCATATTCGCCAGGGCAACAGGCGCTTCCACGTGAACGAAATGCCCGGCCTTCGGAACGGTCACGATCCGGCCTCCGGCGCGCTCGACGGCGAGAAGTTCCTGCGGGCTCGTGACGTGATCGCCCTCGCCTCGCACGAGCAAGAGCGGCCCCTTCCATGCGGAAATCTTGCCGAGCATGGACGTGCGCGTTGAGGGCTGGGCGAGCAGTGATTTGCCGGGAACCGCACCTTGTCGCCAACGCTCCTCCTGCAGCCCGGAATGCGCAGCCAAGCGCGAGAAGATGTCTCGATTGGATGGGGCGTAGACGTATAGGTCCTGTCGGCGCGGACCTAGGGCGCCGAGCACTTCGTCCATTTCCGCTATGAAGGCGTCGTCGAATGGCCGGGACGGATCGGCGAGGTTGCTCGCTTGCGCCGCGGCCATTGTGTCGCGGCCGTTCAAGGCTTGGGCGGCCGCCGCGCTCAGCCATCGAAACGAGGAGGCGAGATCGATGGACGGACATTCAAGGAGCAGCCTTTCGACGCGAGCGGGGTAAGCAAGCGCATATCGAAGTGCCACCATCCCGCCGAAGCTATGGCCGAGGACCTGCCAACGCGGGATCGACAGCAGCGTCCTAATGGCTTCGAAGTCAGCGATCAGTTGTTCGACGGTGACCTTCGTTCCCGCCGCGATTGCATCGGAGCGCAAGACGCCGCGCTGGTCGACGCTGATCAATCGGATCCTGCCGGCAAGGTGCGGGAGCATGTAGTGCTCGAAGTCGAGCGAGCCGACGCCGGGGCCTCCATGGATATAGAGAAGCACTGGGGCTGTGCGTGGGCCGACATCCGTGACCCAGAGCTCCGTGCCGTTGATCGGCAGTAGCTTGCCACCGGTCTTGTAGGTCTGGGTCAAGCCACGGCTGGCATAGGCGAGCATAGCTGCAGCCCCGCCACAGACGACACCGCGTCGGTTGATCATCGCTCACCTCAACACCGGCCTGATCTGAATCTGTAAAGCGAGGCGACTAACATGCAAACGCCTGCTGCCAGCAGCTAGGATCGCCGAACGGTCTCTTGCGTCCGCTATTGGGCGACAGCGGACATCGCGTGGCGGGTATCAGCGCGGGTACGCGGCGCCAGCGCACACTGGCTATGAGGCCGAAAACGGCCAATCCTCCTAGATCATGGCGGAGGCCATCTCCGCCGCGGTCAGTAATGCTGATCGCAGTATGTTCCCATTCATACCGAGTCGGGTACACATCGTCGCGTGGTCGCACCGTTTCGTCCTACTCCGGAGATGCCGAACAGGCGCACTGCGGCCCTGGAGTATATCAAGCGGCACTGGGCGGAGCGCGGCTGCGGCCCGCCTGTCCAGGGCCTCGCCAACGCGCTCGGCACCAGCAAGGCGCGCGCGGCACGCATCCTGGAACGGCTCGAGGCTGACGGGTTGATCATCCGGAAGCGGGCGGCGCCGGGCAAGCGCGGCGAGATCCTGCTTCCCGATCTGGGCGACCAGGTCAGCGTCGGTGACGCGCTGCGCGTCCTGCGGCGGGCCAGCGAGGCGATGGACCAGGAGGCGCTCCGCCAGCTGGTCGGCTCCTGGGTCCTCCCGGTGACGGATACGCACCTCTCCATGCCGGCCGCGCTGGACTACCTCCCGGACGTAGAAGACGGGGGTCTTGCACATGGACATGACGGCGCGGCCGGAAACAGCCGTTGAGCGCAGCGTGATGCGCGGTATCGAGACACGGTATGCCCGCCAGGCAGCGGCAGAGCGCAAGGAAGCGCGCCAGGCGCACGCGGCGGCCCACCAGCCGGCGCCTTCACGCACGACGTGGGACAGCAAGCCGCGGCCGGGCGACAGGCCCGCCCAGCTCGGCGAGCGCGAACGCCAGCGCGTCGAGCACCTGGTCCTCGGCCGGGAGCGACCCACACCCAAGAGCGTCGGCAAGGGCAGGGCCAAGCGCAAGATCCCGATCACGCTGAAGGACGAGGGCGTCGACCAGGCGTTGCAGCTGCGCGAAGCATACGGCCACAAGCGCGCCACGCCCGAGACCCTCCACCACTTCCACGCCCAGCCCGAAGGTGCCCTGCGGCGCCTGTTCTCGTCCGGCGGCATCGACCAGGACCAGCTGAACAGCGCCGAAGCGATCGCCACCATCGCCGAGGTGATCGCCCGCGACGTCGACGTCCGGACCGCCAGCCTGGAAGCACGGGTCGACGTGACGCGCATGGGCGACGGCACGTTCTTCGAAAAGCTGGCCCGGGTGCGTGCCGAGGTCGCCTATGGCTATTGGCGCGACCAAGTCGTCCGCTTGGGCCCGATCGGCGCGGTGCTGGACATGGTGGTCGGCGAAACAATCGGCTTTACCGTGGTGGCGGCGCGCTACCGCATGGGCAAGCCACGGACGCGCAAGCTGTTGCTGGACGCGCTGGACCTCTGGCCGGCCGCGCTGGCCCGGGCGCGCGGTGAGATCAGCAGCGCCGATCTGGCGGCCGCACATGCCGGCATCCTGTAGGGGTGACGGTTTGACACCTCCCGAAACGGGCACGAACGCGGCAAGTACGACCCCGCGCTAACTGCGCCCTGAGCCCGCCGGCCTCCGCCAGGCGGGCTTTTTCGTGCCCGTTCCCCCGACGAGGCACGACCCCCCATCCGGAGACCGCCATGCAGCAGCAGCTCGCCCCGGCTCCGGCGTCCCGCGCCGTCGCAGCATCCCCCCCGATCGCGGCGGCGCGGCCAGATACCAAGGCGCTGCGCCTCCTGGCGCTGGGCGCACCCGACCAGATGGTGATGATCCGCCGGCACGAGCTGGCGGCCCTGTTGGAGCTGGCCGGGCCAGGCGAGGAGGCCGACGACGCCTCCTCGCCATTCCGTTTCGATCCCGCCCGGGATCGTCCAGTCCATCCGCCGATCTGGATCGCTCCGGACGGCAGCAAGGCAGCATGGTGACGATGCGACAGGTGAGCCTGACCGACCTCGAGCGGATCGCCAAGGCGACGCCCGAAGACGCGAAGCAGCTGGTCACCGGCCGCTGGCTCCAGGTCGTCGCGGCCGAGCTGCGCCACTGGCGCGGGTCGGGTGAGCCCGGCCCCAACGCCGCCATCCTCGACATCCCTCCGGAGGCAGCACTGTGACAAAGCCTTACACGCCCAAGCCGCCCCGCACGCTGGCCCAGGCTACGACCAAGGTGCAGCGCATCGCCCAGCTCGATACCGAGCTGGCGCTGATCGAGGCGACCAGGAGCAAGCAGCACGCTGACACCGACAAGGTGGCGGACGACCTGGCGCTGCCCCTCCTGGAAGAGCGCCGGCGCCTGGCGGCCGACGTGGAACCGTGGTGGGTCGGCAGCGGCGCGGCCGAGCTGACCCAGGGCAAGCGCAGGAGCGTGCTGCTGGCCGGCTGCACCATCGGGACCAAGGCTGCCCGGGCCAAGGTGGAGCATGATTTCACCGACGACGACGCGGCCGTCGAGGCGATCATGGGCAAGTTCTGGGCCCGCAAATCGCTGCTCAAGGTCACCCACCGCCTGGACCGCACGGCTATCATGGCGGCGCTGGACAGTCGGCGCGCCGGCGAACTGGGCGAGCTGGGCTTCCGCCGGTCGGCTCCTGCCGACGTGTTCTTCGTCGCCTTGGCCGAGCAGCCGGGCACCGTCACCAGCGCCGCGGGCTGATGTGGCACGACGCGCTGCGCGCCCTGCGTGACGGCGCTATGGCCGCGTGCCTGGTGGCACTCGCCTGCGAGCTAATGCGCCTCGCCATCTCGGGCAGCTGATGCCTTGGCAGCCGCCTTCGTTCGGGTCGCGACCTACCAAGCCAAAGCCTTGGGCCCGTCGAGAAGGCGCGCCCGATACCCGCAAGCGTGGTCGCGCCGGACAGCGTGACCGCGCGCAGGTCCTCGCCGAGGAGCCGCTGTGCCGAGCCTGCCTCGACAAGGGGCTGACCGCAGCCAGCACCAAGGTGGACCATGTCGTGCCGCTCAGCGAGGGCGGCAGCGACGAGCGGTCGAACAAGCAGGGCCTCTGCGACCCGTGCCACGACGCCAAGTCGGCGGCCGAGCGGGCCGCGGCACGGCGGCGGCCGACCGCCGACCACCCCTGACCGGCCCCACCCCCCGGGGGGTGGGTCGATCTCTGGGGTCGGACCGGCCGGACACCGATGGTCCCCCAATTTTTCGCGCGGGCGAAATCAAACCTAAAAAGTTCGGGGAGAACCGGGCATGACGAGCGGCGGATCGCGCTCCGGCTCGGGGCGCAGACGGAAGGACCCGGCGCTCGGATTGACCGCGGCCGAGCGGGCCCAGCTGCCGGTACCGGCCGGCGCGGCCGTCATGGTCCCGCCGCTCCACCTTTCGACGCTCGGGCAACTGCTGTTTCGCGAGATCGCCGATCAGCTCCACGCCCTCGGCCGAGCCGACACGCAGTTCACGCAGCACGTCGCGCTGCTCGCCCAGCGGTTCGAACAGATCCAGCGTTGGCAGGCCGTGCTGGAGACGCTGGGCGACACCTGCACCAGCCGGTCCAGCAAGAAGGTCGACGGCGAGACAATCATCTTCGAGATGGTCCGCGCCCGCCCCGAGGTTGCCATGCTGTCCGACGCGATGCGGCACGCGCAGTCGCTGCTGGGCGAGCTCATGCTCAACCCTTCGGCCGCGATGAAGGTCGCCACCGGCAAGAAGGACGCGCCGGGCGACTTCGACGACTTCTGAGGCGGCCGCGGTGATCCAGGAGCGGGACTATCCCGCGATCGCGCGCCAGTACGCGGCCGACGTCGTGTCCGGCCGCATCCCGGCGGGCAAACAGATCCGGCTGCAATGCGAGCGGTTCATCGGCGAGCTGGTCCGCAGCGCGTCCGACGACTTCCCGTTCCGGTTCGATGAGGCGAAGGCGGCCCGGCCGTGCCGCTTCATCGAGAAGCTGCCGCACACCAAGGGACCATGGGCCCGGGCGAAGAAGCGCCTGGTGCTCGAGCCCTGGCAGATCTGGAACATCGCCTGCGTCTTCGGCTGGGTTCACAAGGCCGGCGCGCAGGCAGGCACCCGGCGGTTCCGGCGCTGGCTCCTGGTCGTCCCGCGCAAGAACGGCAAGTCGGCGATCGCGTCCGGCCTGGCGCTGTTCATGCTCTGCGCCGATGGCGAGCATGGTGCCGAGGTCTATTCCGGCGCCACCAACGAGAAACAGGCGTGGGAGGTTTTCCGGCCGGCGCGCCTGATGGTGCAGAAGCTGCCGGCGCTGAAGGCCAAGTTCGGGATCGAGGTCCTGGCGAAGCAGCTCCACCTGCCCGACGACGGGTCGCGGATGGAGACGATCATCGGCGACCCCGGCGACGGGCAGTCGCCGAGCTGCTCGATCCACGACGAGTATCACGAGCACACGGACGATGCCCAGGTCGACACCATGATCACGGGCATGGGCGCCCGCGACCAGCCGCTCCAGCTGCTGATCACGACCGCCGGCGAGAACCTGGCCGGCCCGTGCTATGCGATGATCCTGGAGCAGCGCGAGCGGCTCGCCGGCATCGGCCATGGTGGCGGCCCGCCGATCGAAGACGACACGTTCTTCGCCGAATATTCGATCGATGAAGACGACGACTGGAAGTCGGAAGCGGCGCTTCGCAAGGCCAATCCCAACATCGGGATCTCGGTCGGGCTCGAATATCTGCTCGCCCGCCAGCGCGACGCGATCACCACGCCCCGCAAGCGCGGGATCTTCAAGACCAAGCACCTCAACCTCTGGGTCGCGGCGAAGGCGGCCTATTTCGACATCGAGGCGTGGCGCCGGTGCGCTGACGACACCATCCCGGTGCTGTTCGCCGAGGCTGCGCAGTTGGAGCGCTTCGCCGGCCGGCGCTGCATCCTGAGCCTGGACCTCGCGTCCAAGGTCGACATCGCCGCGATCGAGTATCTCTTCCCGCCGATCGGCGACCGGCCGACCAAGGCCGACCCCTACGTCCGGCTCGGCCGGTACTTCCTGCCCGGCAAGGCCGTGGAGGACGTGAGCGCCTACCAGGGGTGGGACGCGCAGGGCCTGCTCGACGTGAGCGAGGGCAATATCACCGACTTCGAAGAGATCGAGATCGCGATCACCGAGGCGCGCGACCTCTTCGACGTCGAGACGATCGCCTACGACCCGGCGCAGGCCACCATGCTGATCAACCGGCTGACCAAGATCGGCGCGCCGGTTGTCGAGGTCCGGCCCAACGTCCTCAACTTCTCCGATCCCATGAAGCAGCTCGACGCCTTCACCAAGGCCGAGCTGATCCGGCACGCCGGGTGTCCGGTTATGGAATGGGAGATCGCCAACGTGGTCGCCCAGAAGGACGCCAAAGACAACGTCTACCCTCGCAAGCCGCGCGAGGAGGCGAAGATCGACAACCCGGTCGCGCTGATCGCCGCCTTCGCGATCGCGCTGGCGGGCGAGGCGGCCGGCTTCGAATATACGGGGATGTAGCCCATGGGTATCCGCACCAGCTTCCGCCGTTGGCTGATGGCCGACGGCGGAAGCGACGCGCCCGCGGCCGTCGCGCCCGGGTCAGGCCAGCTCCAGGACCATGGCAGCTTCACCGTCACCAGCCTGATGGGCGGCAGCGGCGGCTCCGGCCTGCCCATGACCGAATCTCGCGTCATGTCGCTGCCTGGCGTGCTGCGGGCGCTGGAGGTCCTGACGGGCCTCTTCGCCATGACGCCGATGGTCTATTATCGCCGGACCTCGACGGGCAAGGTGAGGGCCGAGAACAGCCCGCTCTACGCGATCTTCCACGATCGCCCCAACCAGACGCAATCGGCCTTTCTGTTCAAGGAGGTGCTGCTCGGCGACATGCTGCTGTCGGGTGCCTTCGGCGCCTATGTTCACCGTGACGACGCTTATCGGCCTGCGGCCCTGTCGCGCCTGGCGCCGCCCATCGGCGTGCTGCAATCCTGGGACGAGCGCGATGGCGCCGAGCTCTTCTACGACGTTCGCCTGCCCAATGGTCGCCAGCGCCGGCTGTCGCGCACCGACTGCTGGCACGTGCCGGGCTTCAGCCGCGACGGCTTGGTCGGCCTGCGGCGGCTCCAGCTGCTCGCCGATACCTTCGACAGCGCGATCTCGGCCAACGAGTTCGCGACGCGGTTCTGGGAGAACAACGCGCAACCGACCACGGTGCTGACCACCAAGGGCCGCATCGAGAAGCCCGCCAAAGAGTCGATCAAGTCGGACTGGCAGGCCCTTTTCGGAGGTTCGCGCCGCGCCGGCGGCGTGGCGGTCCTGGACCAGGAGCTGACGCCCAGCTTCCACGCGCACGACAACAAGGCGTCGCAGCATATCGAGACCCGCCAGTTCGGCGTGGTGGAGGTGGCGCGCGCCTTCGGCGTACCGCCGCACGTCCTTTTCGAGCTGAGCCGCGCGACCTTCTCCAACATCGAGCAGCAGAGCCTGGAGCTGATCCTGTTCTCGATGATGGCCCACTATGAGCGGGTCGCGGGAGCCGCCACGCATTTCTTCGCCGAGCCCGGCCACTTCTTCGAGTTCATGCCCGACGCGCTGCTCAAGGGCGATCTGAAGAGCCGCTACGAGGCGTACAAGATGGGCATCGAGGCCGGCATCCTCAGCCCCAACGAGGCGCGCCGCAAAGACAACATGAACGATCGCGAGGGCGGCGACGAGTACCGCGTCGGCTCCGGGTCGCAGATCGAGGGCCAGCAGCCCGCGCCGGCGCCGGACGCGCCGCCAGCTCCGCCCGCCCCGCCGGAAGAGGAAGACGAATGAGCGATCGTATCCTGGCGGCCATCCGCTCGGTGCCCTGGGCGATCATGCCCGGCTATCTCGAAGCGATCGAGGCGCTCGCCATGCGCGCGCTGGAGCATCCGGCCGTGCAGGCGGTCGCCGACGACGGCCATGCCGAGCGTCACTTCGCGGCGATCGCGCAGATGGGCGAGCGGATCTCCGGCACCCGGTCGGCCGCCATCCGCAACGGGGTGGGCGCGCTGCCCATCATGGGCCCGATCCTGCCGCGTGCCGCCATGATGAACCCATCGGGCGCCGGCGCCGTCGCGCTCGACCACCTGGCGGCCGACTGGCGCGTTCTCCAGGCCGAGAAGTCTGTCCGCAAGATCATGCTGGTGGTCGACAGCCCGGGCGGGGTCACCACCGACGTCGCCGCGTTCGCGCGCCTGGTCGCGCAGTCGAGCAAGCCCGTCGTTGCGCACGTCACCGGCATGGGCTGCTCGGCCGCTTACTGGGTCATCTCCGGCGCGTCCGAGATCTCGATCGACCCGACCGCCATGGTGGGCTCGATCGGCGTCATGATGGGCGGCAGCGTCCAGGAGGGGCCCGACCAGGCCGGCCGGCGCGAGGTCGCGGTCGTCAGCAAGAACGCGCCCAACAAGCGCCCCGATCTCACGACCGAAGAGGGCCGCGCTGCCGTCCGGGAGACGGTCGACGCGATCGAGGACGTCTTCATCGCCGCGGTCGCACGCGGCCGCGGCGTCACCGAGGCCGCGGTCCGATCCGACTTCGGCCAGGGCGGAGTCCGCGCCGGCGTCGGCGCCGTCGAGCATCGCATGGCCGACCGCGTCGAGGCTGACGGCCTGGATGCCGCCATCCGCCGCCTGTCGGCGCGCAACCCCTCCACCCGGCGGACGGCCGCGGAGAACAACCTGAAGCTCGCCCAGGCACGCGCGAGCCTCTGATCCACCTTCCTGAAAGGACGACCCATGCGCCTCACTGCGCTGAAGCAGAGCCTGGCCGCCGTTATCGCCGCGGCCGAGCTGATCACCACCACGGCCGCCAATGACGGCGACCGCGACCTGACGGCCGACGAGCAGGCGACGTTCGACGCCAAGATGACGGAAGCGGCCGGCATCCAGGCCAAGATCAAGACCGAGGAGCAGATCCTCGCGCTGAAGGCGTCGGCCGCCATGCCCGTCGACCTCGGCACGGGCGGCACCGGCGCCGGTGGCCAGGGCACGCTGCCCGCGGCCGTCGCCGAGAAGCCGAAGCCCGGGATCATGATGGCGCGCCTTGCGCTGTCTCTCGCAGCCGGTGGCATGGAGCAGCGCGCGGCTGCGGCGCACGCCGAGGCCACGTTCGGCACCGAAACCGGCCAGATCGTCGCCAACATGGAGCAGTCCACGAACACCAAGGGCGGCTTTCTGGTGAACACGGCCTATTCGGCCGACTTCATCGACACGCTGCGCCCGCGCGTCGTCATCCGTTCGATGGGCGCTCGTACCGTGCCCATGCCCGACGGCAACCTGACGACCCGCCGCAAGACCGCCAACACGACCGCCGGCTACATCGGCGAGCGCGTTCCGGCGCCGACTACCGATCTGGCGGTCGGGCAGATCAACATGAGCGCCAAGACGCTTGCTGCGCTGGTGCCTATCACCAATCGCCTGATCCGCCGGGCGGCGTTCGGTGTCGAGCAGATGGTCCGCGACGATTTGATCGAGAGCGTGGCGCTGAAGGAGGATCAGCAGTTCTACCGCGGCGCCGGCTCCGCTACGGCGCCGACCGGGCTGATCAACCTGGTGCCGGGCGGCCAGAAGATCGCGGCACGCGCCACGATCAACCTGGACAACGTGACCGCCGACCTGCGCGACCTGCGCCTCAAGGTCATCTCCAACAACATTCCCATGACCAGCTGCGGCTGGACCATGAGCCCGCGATCCAAGCTCTTCTTGGAGACGCTGCGCGACGGGAACGGCAACATTGCTTTCCCGACCGTGGCCGATGGCACGCTCTACGGCTACCCGATCGGCGTCACCACGTCGGTGCCGGACAACCTGGGCGCGGGCACGAACGAGTCGGAGATCACCTTCGGCGACTTCAGCCAGTTCCTGATCGGCGACACCATGAGCGTCACGCTCGCCGCGTCCGACACGGCGGCCTATGACGACGGCGGCGTGATCCGGGCGGCCTTCTCGAACGATGAGACGGTGGTCCGCATCATCACCGAGCACGACACGCAGCTGCGCTACGAGACCGCCTTCGCGGTCCTCACCGGCGTGCGCTGGGGCTCGTAACCCACCTCTGACCTGATCCTCGGCGATCGCCGGGGTGGACCTTGCGAGGGGCGTCCGTTCGGGCGCCCTTCGCGCATCGGGAGCCTGTCATGGCCGTGAAGTTCCTCATGTCCCACACCGTGGGCACGCAGTACAACAAGGGCGAGATCGCCGGCTTCAGCCGCGAGGTCGAGGCCGACCTGGTCAAGCGCGAGATCGCCGAGCACTACAAGCCGACCGCCGAGGACGCGGCCAAGGCCGCCGGCGGCGCGCAGTAAGACGCGCGCGCGGCCCGGGCCATGACCTCCGTTCTGACGCCCGACGCCGCCCGCACGCACCTGCGTGTCGGCGGCGAGGTTTCCGACCAGGACCTCGCCGAGCTGATCGCGGCGGCCGAGGCGGCGCTCGCCGACCACCTCGGCCGACCGCTGATCTGCCAGATCCGCGGCTGGCCGTCGGCGGACGAAGTGCCCGCCGGCGTTCGGCATGCAATCAAGCTGATCCTGACGGACCTGTACGAGAACCGCTGCACGCCGCTCGGCGACATGGCCGGGGTCCGAGTGCTGACCGAGCGCCACATGAAGCTGTCGATCGGCTGATGGCGGACAAGAGCCTGGCGTCCCGCCTCAACCAGCAGCTCGCGCTCCAGGAACAAAACCTGGTGGACAATGGCATCGGCGGGCGTCGCGCGCCGACGGGCGAGCAGAAGTGGCGCGACGTCGATCCGAAGCTATGGGCCGAGGTCATCCCGCTGCGCGGCGACGAGGCGCTGAAACTCGGCGTCCAGCGGTCGACCCAGCTCTACCGCGTGACGGTTCGCGCGCGATCGGCACCGATCGTCACCTCGCAGCGCCTGGTCTGGCGCGGTATCGCCCTCAACATCCGGTCCGCACCGCCTTCCACGGACGGACAGATCCAGGTCCTGACCTGCGAAAGCGGAGGGCCCGGCTGATGGCTCGCCGGCGCATCCAGGGCGTCAGCCGGGTCCGCAAGCTGATGCGGCGCATGCCCGATGCGGCCCGCGACGAGCTGGTCCAAGAGCTGAACGTCACCGGCGCCGAGATCGCCCGCCTGGTTCGCGCTAAGGCGCCCAGCCGACGCGGAGACCTTCGCGACGGCCTGTCGCACAAGGTGTTTCCAAAGACGCTCCGGCTCCAGGTCGGGCTGCTCGGCAGCAAGGCCGAGCGCACCGGCCTGTTCTACGGCCGCATCCAGGATCTCGGCCGCAAGGCGCAGATCGTCCGCGTCATTCGCCACCTCGGCCGCGGCAAGGTTGGCCGGTACCTAATGAAGGGCGGGGCCCGCGTGGTCGACCGCAAGCCCTACGACATGCGCGTGCGCGCGATGGCGCCAAAGCGCTTCGTGACGGGCCGCTATCCCGAGCTGCGCCGTCAGCTCGTCCGCAACGTGCGCGGCATCTTCGTCCGCGCGCTTTCTACCATGACAGGGGTCGGCGATGAGTAGGGCCAAGGCCGTTGTGGAAGCCGCGGCGTATGATGCGCTGAGCGCGGCCGTCACCAACGCGACCGTCTACCAGGACGCGCCGCAGGATGTGCCGGGTGACCTGGTCATCATCGGCGAGATCACGAGCGCCAGTCTGGGCGGCAAGGGCGCTGGCGCCGATCGCCGCGGCACGATCACCATCGCCACCATCTGCTCGGCCGAGGAGCGCGCGCCGCTGCTCGCCCGCCAGGAAGAGATCGAGACCGCGCTCGACGGCCTCCAGATCGTCACGGCCGATGGCTGGACGCTGAGCCTGGCCTTCCAGGACGACAGTGCCGGCCTGTCCGAGGACGGCGACATCTATGCCGGGCTCAGCGCCTTCGCCTTCGTCGCGATCGCGCCCTGACCCCGCCTCCGCATTTCCCGCGCCGACCGGCGCCATCATCCAACCCGGGAGACACCCATGGCCAAGAAGCTCGGCTCCGATTACCGCCTGTTTGTTCAGTCCGCGACGCTCGGCACGTTCACGCAGCCCGGCGGGCAGGGCAATCTCCAGATCGCCCGCTCCAAGGCGTTTTCCTCGTCCGCAACCAAGGACACGCAGGGCGTCGACACGCAGACGCCGGGGCTCCGGTCGCTGTCGATCACGCAGGCGATCGTGCCCGACCTGCCGGACCCCAACGGCTACACGCGGATGGAGACGCTCGACAAGACGGACGCGGCCGAGGTCTATCAGATCCGGAAGAAGCCGTTCGCGACCGGCGACGTCGTGTTCGAGTGCTCGATGTACACCGCGCTCGACAACACCGGGCTCGATCAGGGCACGACCGTCAGCGCCGGCGTGACGCTTCAGCCGGCCGCGAACCCGACGGTCGACGCGCTGACCTGATCGGCGATCAGACCAACCCGCCCATCCGCTGACCTGAGGAGGCCCCATGCACAAGATCCTGCTCGCGGGCGCGTCGATCGACGCCGCTCGCCCCACCGACCTAGACGAGGCGCTGATCGCGTCCACCGGTCACGGCGTCTCCGAGGTCGAGGAGCTGCTCGACGGCGGGCCCGCCCTGGTGGCGGCCGCCGTGCGGCCGTTCTTGGCGCCCGATGTGCTGCCCGGGCCCGAGCTGGCCCGCGCGATCGCCGCAGACCGCGACGCGGTCGCGGCGGTGCGCGACCTCTATGCCGACACAACGCCGGCGTCGGCCAATCCCGAGGTGACGGCCTGATGTCCGACACGGTATCGGCGCCCATCACCGCGGAACGCGGGGAGATGGCGCTTGAGCTGGCCGGCGCCCGGATGGGCCTGCGGCCGAGCTACGAGGCGATCGCCGCGGCCGAGGCCAGTTCGGGCCGCGGCCTGATCGACCTGGCGCGCGACGCCTTCGACGGCGGCATGTCCATGGCGACCGCCTCGCTGGTCGCGGTCGAGTTGGTGCGCGCGTGGGGTCGCTCGGTCGAGGACAAGGGCGCGGCCGGCGCGAACGCAACCCGCATTGGCAAGCTGATGCTTGAGGCCGAGGGCGGCTTCAACGGCGCGCTCAAGACGCTCGGCATCTGCCTCACCCTGGCGGCGACCGGCGGGTACGACGCCGAGGGAAATCTGAAGCCGGCGAAGACGACGACGACCGAGGCGGCGAAAGCCCCCGACGCCGGCTGATGGGTGCCGCGGCCGCTGCCTTGGGGTGGCGGCCCGCGGAGTTCTGGCGGGCCACCCCGGTCGAGTTCTGGACCGCCATCAAGGCTTACGAGCGGATGTACGCCGCTCCGGACGAATAGGAGGCGCTGATGGCTGAAGCTACCGAGCGCCTGCTGCTCCAGGTCGACGCCGCGACCGAGCTGTTGCGGCAGCACATGAACGACAACGAGCGGACCGTGTCGAAGTTCGACGCGGCCGCGCAGAAGACGCTGGACCGGTTCGACGGCCGCCTGAAGAAGGTCGGCGCCGGCGGCATGCCGGGCATCGACCGGAGCGTCGACCAGGCCCGATCCTCGCTGTCGCGCCTCGACGTCGGCATCGCAAACGTCCGCGCATCGCTCGGCTCCCTCGCGACCGGCGCGGGCTTCGTGGGCTTGGCGGGCGCCGCGCACACGTTCATCGGTCTGGCCGAAGAGTCGAAGCAGATGCGGGCGCAGCTGACGCTCGCCACCGCGGACTTCGGCACCTTCGCGCAAGGCCAGGCCGACGTCGAGCGCATCGCCAGCAGCACCCGCGTCGGCTTGGCCGCGTCGACCGCGCTTTACGGCACGCTGGTGCGCGCCGCCCAGCCGCTCGGCCGCACCCAGGCCGACGCGGCCGTCGCAACCGAGACCTTCGCCAAGGCGCTGAAGATCGGCGGTGCGAGCGCCGAGGCCGCCTCGTCCGCCACCCTGCAATTCTCGCAGGCGCTGGCGTCGGGCGTGCTGCGCGGCGACGAATTCAACTCGATTGCCGAGGCTTCTCCGCGGATCCTGAAGCTGCTGGCGGACGCGCTGGGCGTGCCGCAGGGTCAGCTCCGTGCACTGGCGGCCGAGGGGAAGCTCACGTCGGACAAGCTGTACGACGCGCTGACCAACACCAAGGTGACGGCCGGTCTCGAGGCGGAGTTCCGCCAGCTGCCGGTCACCACCGAAGAGGCCATGAATCAGGTGCGGGACGCGGCCGTGGTCGCGTTCGGTGCCTTCGACCGTGGTGCCGAGCTGTCGACCATGCTGGTCAATTTCATCGGCGACGGAAAGGCCGGCTTCTCCGACCTGGCGACCGGCGCCGAGCAGTCAGGCGCCCGCATGCGCTCCGATATCGGCGCGCTGTACGACATCTTCGAGCCGCTGTTCACCGGCGCCGACAGCGTGTTCGGCCGGATCGAGAACCGCGCCAATTATGCGCGCGACACGATCGCCGGCATCCTCTCCGCCTATGACAAGGTCCGCAACTTCGGCGTCGGCCTCGACCGCGGCGTCGTGCGGCTGGAGAACCTGAACCCGTTCACCGACGATCAGGCGCTGCCGGGCTATTTCGACACCAGCGGCGACTATCTCAGCCGGAACGCCAGCCGGCGCCAGCTGAGCGACGCTCAACGCCGAGAGCGCGAGATCCGCGAGAGCGCGCCCGCCGGCGCCGCGCGCAATGCCGGCGAGCTGAGGGACTGGATGGCCGGCACCGGCCGGTTCGCGCCCCGGACAAAGACGCCGGCCGCATCCAGCGCCAAGAAGAAGCCGAAAGGCCGAGCCCGGGCCAAGCGCGACCCGGCCCCGTTCGTGCTGCGTGACAATTTCGAGACCTCGATCACCGACCCGGCCGAGCGGCAGCGCGACATCGACGCCTATGCGCGCCGGCAGCTGGACGGCTTCAAGGCCATCTTCGGCGACAAGGATCCGCTCGGGCCCGAGATCGAGCGGTACAATCGTGAGCTGCGCGACAGCATCGACACCGCCTTCACGGTCGATGACGAGCGCGAATCGCCAATGGCCCGGTACCGCGAGCAGCTGGAGCGCGAGGTCGGCGACATGGGCGTCGCGCTGGAAGGCGTGAAGGTGCGCGGGCTCGATGCGCTGAGCGATGGGCTCGAGGACATCATCACCGGCACGAGCAGCGTGGGCGACGCCTTCAAGGGCATGGCGACCAGCATCATCGCCGACCTGGCGCGCATCGCCATCCAGAAGGCGATCCTGGGCGCGATCGGTGGCAGCTTCTTCGGCTTAGCCGACGGTGGGTCACTCGGGTCCGTGCCCGGGTTTGCCGATGGCGGCTCGCCCGGCGGTCAGATCCGTGGGCCTGGGACCGGCCGGTCCGACAGCATTCTGGCGCTGCTGCGCGGCCCCGGCGGCAAGGCCGTTCGGCTGAGCAACCGCGAGTTCATCATAAACGAGCGCGCGGTCGACTATTACGGCGCGGATTTGCTGGCGTCGCTAAACGCGCGCCAGCTGCCACGCTTCGCGACCGGAGGAGCACTGTCCGCGCCGGCCGGCACCCCGCGGTTGGTGGCGCCGCGGCTGCCCAAGTCACTGCCGCCCTTAGGTGGTCGTTCGGTCAGCCTGTCCATGCCCGTCAGCATCAGCGCGCCCGGCGCCGATCCGGCCGGCCTCGCGCGCCTGACCGCCAGCGTCGATCGGATGCGGGCGGAGCTGCCCGCGCAGATCATCTCCACCATCGCCGACGGCAAGCAGCGGGGGATCTTCGGGTGGGAGAACTGACCTTCCCGCAAACGCTGCCGACGCTGGGCACGGTGGGCGTGTCCTTCGAGCCCGAGGAGGTCGCGTTCCTGTCGCCGGAGGCCGGCGGCACGATCGGCGCAGTGACGGCGGGCTTCCCACGATGGGTGCTGCGTGCATCGCTGGGGCAGATGACCTTTGCGCAGGCCGACATCTGGCGTGCCTGGCTGGCCGTCCAGCGCGGACCGCAGCGACCCTTCTTCGCTTACGATATGGACCGGCAGCACCCGCGCTTTCACGGCAAATCCCGCCCTTATCAGCCAGCACCTGCCACCTGGTCGCAGGCCATCCGACCCGACGGCCTGGCCGTGCTGACGCTGGGCGGCCTGCTGGCCGGGCAGGTCGTGTCGATCGGCGACTATGTCGGGCTGATCTGGAGCGGGGGCAAGCTGGCGCTGACGCGCGCGGTGGAGACGCGCGGCGCCGATGGCAGCGGTTCGGTGTCGGTGGCCGTCGAGCCGCCAATCCCGCCCGTGGTCCCGGCCGACGCCGCGGCGACGCTGCGGCGTGCCGGCTGCCTGATGCGCCTGGTGCCGGGAGAGACGAAGCTGGGAGAGGCGGGCATCACCCACTTTTCAGCCGGCACCACCATCGTCGCGGTCCAGGACCTGATCCGGTGAGGGCCTTCAGCGACGCGGCGATGGCCGCGATCGAGGCGGGAACGGCTCGTGTCGTCGGCGCCGTCGAGATCTTGTGTGACCCGCCGCTGCGTGTCTGGGGCGGGCCTTGGGAGCAGGAGATCGACGGGCACGACTATATCGGCGTCGGTGACCGCGGCATCGCCTCCACGGGCGGTGCGGCGATCGGGTCGGCCGCGCAGAATGTCACGCTCGAGCTGTCGGGCGTCGATCCCACCCACCTGGAGCTACTGGACGCGGATGAGGTCCGGGCAGCACCGGCGGTGCTGCGCCGGCTGATCTTCGACGGCTCGGGCACGCAGCTGCTGGACGTCCACGTCTATCGCCGTGGTCGCGTCGACGTCGTGTCGACCGAGGAAACGATCGGCGGCGCGGCGATCATACGCGCGGAGCTGGAGGGTGCCGCGCGTGGGCTCGGCCGGCGGGGTGGTCGCCTCCGCGCGGACGCCGACCAGCGGCTGGTCGCGCCGGACGACGGCGCCTTCAAGCACGTGAGCTACGCGGCTGAGAAGCAGCTTTACTGGGGCGGCAAGCCACCGACGTCGGCTGGCCAGGCGCTCGGCTGATGCGCGATCTGGTCGCGTTCTACGCGCTCCTGGAGGAGCGCGGCCGACGCCCGTTCGCGTGGGGGCGCGAAGCGACGGACTGCGTGGCGCTCGTGCTGGCGGCGATCGCCGCGCAGACCGGCCGCGATGCGCTCCCCGGCGTGATTTGGGCCAGCGAGGCGGAAGCCGAGCGCGTGATCGCCGATCTGGGCGGACTGGAGGCAGCCATGGACGAGCGTCTCCGCACGATCGCGCCGGCGCATGCGCAGCGCGGCGATGTCGCCGGCGTACCGGACGCTCGCTTCGGCGTGTCGCTGATGCTGGTGGAGGGTGCGGCGCTGGTCGGGCCCGGCGCGCGCGGGCTGCTGCGGTTGCCGCGCGTGGCCATGATCCGGGCCTGGTCCGTCGATGTCTAAGACCGTGCGCGCCGTCGCGGGCGCCGCGCTGATCGTCGTCGGTGCCGTCACCGGCAACGTCCACCTCATCATCGCCGGCGCGTCGCTGACGGCTGGCGCGCTGACAGGGCCGAAGCTGGGAAAGCGCGAGGCGACGGCCGCGGCGTTCCAGCTGGGCGAGACGCCGCGCGTCGCCCTACTGGGCGAGGTCATGACTTACGGGTCACTGGCCAACGGCTTCAATCACGGCGGGGACTATGGGACAGATTGGGAGGTCCTGGACATCCTGCTGGCCGACCATCGCTGCGATGCGCTGGTTGGCTTCTACGTCAATGACCGGTACATCGCCTTCACCGGCAACGGCCAGGTGGCGGGCTACGGCGGCAAGCTGACGGTCAGCTGGTACCCGGGTACGGCGGACCAGCCGGTGGATCCGCTGCTGGCGGCGCACGGTGGGGCGGCGACGACGGATCGTGCGACGGGCGTGTGCCACGTCGTAGTCGCCTACCAGGCCGACAAGCCGAACGCCAAAAACCCGGTCTGGCCGGGCGGTCGACCTCGCTTTGGCTGGGTGGTGCGGGGCAAGCGCTGCTACGACCCGCGCAAGGATAGCACGGTCACCGGTGGAGCAGGGCCGCACCGCTGGTCCGAACCGTCGACGTGGGAATGGACGGACAATCTGGCGGTCTGTCGGTACAATTGGGTACGTGGCATCTATGCCTGCGACCGCGTCAGCGAGCCGGGTCAGCTGCTGGTGGGACGCGGGCTGTCCGCGGCCGAGGCGCCGCCCGAGCGGGTGGCCGCGGCGGCGAACGTCTGCGACGAGCTCGTACCGCTCGCCTCTGGCGGGGCGGAGCGCCGGTACCGCACGGCCGCGTCGATCGGCGCGGCTGAGAGCTTCGCCGAGGTGGAGGAGAAGTGGCGCGCGGCGTCCGCCGGCATGATCGCGCAGCCAGAGGGCTCGATCGAGGTGGTGCCGGGTCAGGCGCAGGCGCCGGTCGCCTGGATCACGGACGACGACCTGCTGATTGGTCGGCCGGTCACCTTCTCCGAGCATCGCTCGGAAGCGGACCAGGAGTGGTGCAACACCGTGGTGGCCCGCTATCCTGAGCCTAGTCAGAAATGGGCACAGCATTCTGCGCCCGTCCGGCGCGACCTGGTCGACCTGATCGCCGATGCCGGACCGCGTGAGCGCACGCTGGACTTGGATTATTGCCGCAGCGGTACGCAGGCTCAGCGATGCGCGGAGATCGCGCGGCGCATGGGGCGGCTGCTGATTACGGCCGGCTTGTCGCTCGGCCCGAGGTTCGCGGAGCTGGAGGAGGGCGACTGGATCGTCTGGACATCGGCACGCCGGACCAAAGGTCTACCGGTCACCTTCCGGATCGAGGCCTACCAGGATGACGCGGGCTGGCAGAAGGCGCTCACCCTTCGACAGATCGCCGCCAGCGTCTTCGACTGGACCATCAGTGACGAGCAGACCGACGGATCGGTCGCCGTGCAGCAGCCGACGCCACCGCCGAGCATCTACGATCCGGTGATGCCGGAGACGGCCGGCCAGGCCGGCGCCGTTTCCGACGGCACCACCACCTACACGCCCGGCAAGATCAAGGCGATCGAAGACCGCCTTGTGCGGCTGGAAGAGCAGCAGCCCTAGTCGAAAGCCACAGCCATGGACCAATTTCGCCGGCAGGACCTCAGGGTCTTTCGCCGCGATCCCTTGCACCTGGTGATCGCCGTGATCGGCCTGGACCTGACCGGGTCGGGGCCCTCGCTGGCGGTTCGCCTGTACCCGGACGCGCCAGGACTACCCGAGCTGCTGCTCGGGCCGACCGCCTCGGCGGGATCGCAGGGCATCCGTATCGTGGAGGTGACCCGCGACCCAGCCGACGTGCCGACCACGCTGCTGGAGATCCTGGCGACCAAGGGGGCGATCAATCGGCTGCCCCGTACCGGCGAGATCGGGACGCCCTCGACCTTCGCCTACGACCTCCAGTGGACACCGCCCGCAGCCGGACCGGGCCTGACGCGGGTGGAGGAGACGGTCCTTTTCGGCAGCTTCATCGTGATGGGGAGTGTGAATGACTGATCGGATCGATATCGTGATGGCGGGTCCTGCCGAAAGGCTGGCGATCGGCGCCGGCCAGCGCGCGGAAGCGGCAGCGGCACAGGCGTCCACCGACGCCGCCACGGCCCTGTCCGCGGCCAATGCCGCCGTGGCCGCGCACAATGCCTTTCCGACCAAGGCAGCCGGCGAGGCGGCGACGGGCAACGGCGGGCTTTTCAGCTATCGTGACAGCGCAAGCGGACACGTGGTCCTCGCCCAGCGGGGCGCTTCGGGCTCGGCCGCGCTGCCGGTGTATTTCGGCGCCGACAAGATCGCGGTGGACGGGTGGAGCTCGGTCGCCGCGGCGGTGGCGCGGATGGCCAAGCTGGACGTGAATGGCCACCTGGCGATCGGAACGGACACGGTCACGAACGGGCTGGCGGAGATCAAGACCACCGCCGTCGGCCAGCCGGCGACGCGCGGCCTGGTCATCAGCCACTATGCCGACGGGGTCGGCAGCTACGGCTTGGATATCCGAGCTTATGCCGGTGCTTCCACACCCTTGGTGCTGCACGGCTACTCCGGCTTCCTGGAGGATGGGCCGACCTGCGGCGTCGTCATGCAGATCGACCACACCAAAAGTGGCGCTCATCTCATCCTGAAGAATGATGAGAATCCGGTCACCTCTCCGGGTACGAAGGGCAGCGCCTCCTACCTGACCATGACCGGCTATGGCGGGGCAGATGGGACTACCCGGAACACGGTCTTCTTAGAGTGGACGCACCAGAACACGGTTTTGCTGCCCGACGTCTACCATCCGCTGACGTTCTTGGGCGCCGGAGTGGCCATTAATGGGACCACCGCTACCCGCGGTCCGACGCTCGACATCTCTGCAGCCAAGCTCAGCCAGCCTGCCTTGAACATCAGCGGCAAGGACGTCGGACTTCAGGTCGTGACCGATACGAACGGCGGCAACACGATCAATATCGTCAAGTCTGGAAGCCTCGACGGCAATGTAATTCGCATCGTCAACGGCGGCATCGGGCACATGCTGCTGCTGGCCAATGGGGTCGGCGCCCAGCGCGCGGCCATCGCTTCGGACGGGTCCTATCACGTCGGCGCTGACAAGGTGGTCGGGGCGCGCGGCGCCGCAGTCCCCAATCCGACGGGCGGGACCACCGTGGATGCCGAATGCCGCGCCTCCCTGATTACTCTTCTCGACCGCTTCCGTCCGACCAACGGATGGGGAGCAATAGCAGCATAGTTCGGAGACCATAGATGAAGATCAATTTCGACAGTCCGATCCGAGATGCGGCTGGGCGGCAAATTACGGACGGCGATATCGCCGCCACCCTGGCGATGATCGCCGCCGGGTCGCTCTTCGCGGCCTTGCCGACTGATCACTCGATCGAGCCCGCGCGTAAGGCGGAGATGGGCGCGCTCGGCATCAAACTCTTCGAGGGCGGCGAGCACGACCTAAAGGCCGAGCAGATCGCGATGCTCAAGGATCGCATCGGCCGCGCCTATGCGCCGCTGGTGGTGGCGCGCGCCTTTCAGCTCCTTGACCCTTCCTGAGCCAAACATGCGATCGGCCGTGAACGGCTGGCCGTTCCTCCCGCTCGCCTGAGGACACTATCATGGCCGAGAACACTCAGCCCGCCGCGATCGCGATCGCGTCGGCCCCCACGCGCACGGCCTGGAAAGACTGGCTGCCGGTCTTGTCTACCCTGCTCGTGATCGGTGGCCTTCTGATCACCGGCGGGCGGATGCTGGGCCAGGTGGCCGAGAACACGCGGCGCATCGACGGCTTGGAGCGGCGTGCCGACCAGCGCGACGTGCAGCTAGGCGACATGCAGGTCCGGATCGCCCGAATGGATGCGAAACTCGACGTCTTGGTCGAGCGCGCGCGGGATCCGCGCCCGTGATCGGCCTAGTCCTGATCGCTGCCGGCGGCCTGATGGCCTGTGCTCCAGCTGCCGCGCGGCTCTTGGAGCAGCATCTGATCCACTAACCGCCGGCTGCCGCCTGACCTGGAGTATATCCATGATCCGAGAGAACCTGCGCCAGGCATGGCGCTGGTGGTCCGTGCGCGTGTCCGCGCTCGGCGCCGCCCTGCTGCTGCTGGCGATCGCAGAGCCGGACGTCGTGACGGCCGCCTGGGCCGCGCTGCCGGCCAGCGTGCTGGAGCGCCTGCCGCGCAATGTCGCGCTGATCGTGCCGCTGGCGATCCAGATCGCAGCCATGGTGGCGCGCGTCCTTCCTCAGAAGGCGCCCTCCGGTGACGCGTAGCTCGGGGTATCGCCCACCCGCCAAGCGCAAGACGCTGGCCGGCGTCATTGGCGCGGCCGCGGCCGCGATCGCGCTGACCATGACGCCCATGGAAGAGAGCGGCCGCACCGTTGCCGTCTCCGTAGCGCCGTCCGGCGAGGCGACCGTCCGCCACGTCGCCGGCCGCCAGTACCTGGCGGCGTACCTCGACCTGGTCGGGGTCGCGACGGCCTGCGACGGCATCACCAAGGGCGTGAAGCTCGGCCAGCGCTACACCGAGGCGCAATGCGCCCGGCTGCTGGAGGACGAGCTGGTCGTCCATGCCGAGGGGCTGATGGCGTGCGCGCCGCAGCTGAAGGCGCCAGCGCTGGCCAACGTCCGCGCAGCCGGAACGGTCTGGACCTACAATGTCGGCGTCGGCGCCGCGTGCGGATCCACGGCGGTTCGGCGCTGGCGCGCGGGCGACGTCGCCGACGGCTGTCGGGCCATGGCGATGTGGGACAAGGCCGGCCGGCCGCCCCGCGTCGTGCGCGGCCTGGCGCTCCGGCGTGCGCGCGAGGTGAAGCTCTGCCTGACGGGGCTGGCGGCATGACCGCGCAGCTGCTGATCGTCGGCTACCTCCTGGTGGCCGGCCTGGTGCTGGGCGCGCTGCTCCACGAGGATCTGACCGATCGCGCCGGTAGCCGGCGCGTGCCCTGGTCCGTGATGCTGGTGCTGCCGACGCTCTGGCTGCCGATCGCGATATGGCTAGGCCTCTACATGGCCTATCTGATCTTTCGCGCCTGGCTCGCCGACCGATGACCTGGCTGGTGATCGCGCGCCGCTTCTGGTGGGCGCTGCCCATGCTGGTCCTGGCGGCCGGCCTGGTCGCCACGCGCGCCCGGTTGGCGGACGTGCGCGCCACGTTGGCGGCCGAGCGCCAGGCCATGTCGGACGAGGTCGGCCGCGCCGATCGGCGCCGGCTCGAGCTGGAGCGCGACTATGCGCGCCGCGTCGCCGGCGCGGCCGACACCTATGCCGACCGGCTCGCCGCGCGCGAGCCCATCATCGTCCAGTCCACCCGTGAGGTCCGAGAATATGAGGCTACTAATGCCGGCGCTGCTCTGTGCCGCGATGCTGACCGCGTGCGGTCGATCGATCTCCTCGATGCCGACCTCGCCCGCGCTGCCCTCACCACCGACGGCGGCGCGAGCCCCGTGCCGCCCGACGCCGCAGAGCCGCCAGCCGGACGGTAGCGCGACCGCAGCCGACGACGACGCGACGATTCGGCAGGGCCGGCTCGATCTCGCCGACTGCGATGCGCGGCGGCAGCTGCTGCTCGACGCATGGCCGCGATCCTCCGGTCCGCGCTGACTTCCTACCCGAAAGCACGAAGGATAGCCGATGCTCCGCATCCAGAATGATCTGCGCGCCTTTCAGGTCGGCCGCGGCGAGCCGTTCCTCATGGAGGTGCAGCTGCTCGACCAGAACAGCCAGGCGCTCGACATCCCCGACGACGCCTTGTCGCTGACGCTGTACGATTCCGGCAGCACCGCGATCGTCCACCAGGAGAATGGCGAGCGGCGCCAGGACGGTACCGGCGAGTATTTCCGCTGGGCCTACCCGGGCACCTTCACTCAGGAGCACTTCGGCAAGTCGCTGAAGCTGGAGCTGTCGCGCCGCTACAAGGATGGCCGCATCATCCTGATCAACGCGGCCGACCTGGCGATCGGCAGCTCGGCCGCCTCGGTGCCGTCGCTCGCCTCGGCGCCGATCGGCGACATCATCACGCGGATCTCGATCAAGGCCAACGCGCAGCTGGGCGGGTCGGCCACCGTCTCGATCTCGCTTCGTTCGTGGGAGGGCGCGTTGGCGCCCACGTTCACGACCGAGCCCGCGATCGACCATGACGGCACTCCGATAGCGGGAGAAACTGCCTCGCTTACCTGGTCGACCATCAGCGGCGGCGCTTCCACGCTGCGCCAGGTTCTGCTGAACGGCACCGCGCTCACCGGCGCGATCGGCCCGACCATCACGCTTCAGGCGGGCACCTACAGGCTGCGCGAGGTGGCCGAGGGCACAGGCGGCACGTCCGAGGCGTTCTCGGCCGAGGTCGTGGTGGCACCCAAGCCAACCGTCACCCTGTCGCCCGACCTGTCCTATCCGGAGGGGAACAGCGGACCCAGGCTGTTCACCTTCACGGTGTCCCGCTCGGCCAGCGCAGGCGTGGTCGACGTCGCCTGGACGTTCGCCGCCGGCGGTACCAGCGCCGCGGACTTCACGGGCGGTACGCTGCCGGCTGGCGGCACGGTCGCCATGGCCGACGGCCAGTCGAGCGGCACCTTCACGATCAGCGTCGCCGGCGACACGCTGGTCGAGCTGGACGAGGCTTTCACGGTCTCCATCACCGCGCCCGCCGGCTATGCCGCCGGTGCGCGCATGGCGGCGATCGGCACGATTACGAACGACGACGCACCGCCGATGGGCACGACCGCCACCAGCTTCCCGATCCCGCCCGACATCCAGTGGCACGCGGGCCAATCCGCCAACACCAAGCGCGCGCATACCCAGGTCACCGGCTACATCGTGGACAATCTGCTGACCGTCACGGCGGTCAACGGGGGCGCGCTGCTCGAGGGCCTTATGCTGGTCGCCGGGGTGGCCGCAGGCACCAAGATCGTAAAGGCTGCCGATAACGCGACCTCGGGAGGCGTGGGCAAGTACTACGTCATGCCGTCCCAGAACGTGGGTTCTGCCGGTGCGCCAGCCACCTTCTCGGTCGACACCCTTCAGATCGCGACATTCGCTGACCTGAAGGGGCGCTGCAACCTCAACTCCGCCGACGGCGAGGGTCCGCGCCTGATGGTGGACGGCCTAGGCCGCCCGTTCCTCCGCTTCATCGCGCCGAAGGACAACAAGGGTTCGTGGCTCCAGAACACGGTGCTCGCCGGGCTGGACAGCCACAACACCACGGTTGTCGCGGTAGTGCGGTGGCACGGGGCTGGCGGCCAGTACGCGCCCGTCGTGTGCCTAGGCTCGGAGACGGCCGGCACTGGCACTGGCAACGGTGCGGTGCTGCGCGTGACCCAAGACAATATGCCGAGCTGCCACGCGTCCATCGATCCGCGGTGGAACTTCCAGCAGCCCATGCCCAACCTCAACCGACTGCTCGTCGGCACTCAGCTGTCCGTGGTGGGCTGTGGCATCACGACGGACGAGGGCTTGGGCGGCAGCGGCGGCTCCTCCAACACGCGCATTGCCGTCAATGAGACCTCAGGTGCCGTGTTCAATGAATATTCGGGCCGGGCCTCCTCCGCCACGGGCTTGGAGATCGGCAAGATGTCCAACACTCCGGCGGGCCAAAGCTACCCAGGCCACGGCTTCTTCGACCTCTACGAGCTGTCGCTCTGGACGCAGGGCCAGATGGGCAACAAGGCTCAGTTGGCCGCGCGTTTCGACGCCGCCGTTGCCGCTGCGGTGGCAAACTTCGCCGTGCCTGCCATCACCGACAGCCTCATCATCGCCGGCGACAGCCGCACCGCAAACGGGACCAGCTTTGGATCGCTGCCGGCGACGCAGGCGTGGTCTGGAAATGACGGGTCTGGCATCAACATCGCCACGCTTCTCACCGAACCTGGTGCGCCTTACGCGTTGCCTGCTACTGTTCGCGTCATCAACAACGCGGCAGCCGGCACCGGGGTGGGCGCCCAAGCGGCGGGCGTCGACGTGGACGCTACCGTCCGCGGCCAGTACGACCCGCAAAACTACTACCATCCGTCGCGGATGCTGGGCGGCGGGCACGACTATATCCACTATCTGAACGACGTGAACGACATCGTCGGCACCAACTGGCCCCGCGACAATTGGGCAAGCGACACGGCAGGCTTGGCCGACGAGCTTTACGGAACGGACCGGACCAACAGCTTCAACGGCTCCATCACGGACGGCTCCAACCGCCTGACGTACACCAACTTGATGGGTGTCGCGTTCATCACGGGCGTACAGGTCAGCGGCCCATCGACGCGGGCCGGACTCTCGACAGGCGCCGGGGCATCGCCAGTTGGGCTCAATGTATTTCAGTCGCCGGCATCCTCTGGCGCGATGACGGGTCGGCTGCGGTCCATGAAGAGCTTCGTGGAGCTGCTGCTGCAGCGCGGGTTCAAGGTGACGGTGGCCCAGGGCACCAACATCCAAGTGAATGCCGGTCCCGGTATCCAGCGGCTGCGAACCCGCGTTGCCGCGATGAAGACGGACGTCACGGCCAGCTTGGGCGCGTCCTTGGCGGCGAACCTGACGGTCTATGCCCCGCAGAACATCAGCCAAGGCGGCAAGACGGTCTTTGGCGCTCAGACGGCGCTCAGCGATCCGGCGAACCCGTACTATGCCAGTGACGCCCACCTTACCGCTGCCGGCAAGCGCCTGCTGCTGACGGGGGGCGACACGCCGGCGAATGGTCTACGCGCCAACCTGCCGCTTTGAAACGGAAGCCGACAGCGCTTTGCGTGACGGGGCCTCGACGGGGCTCCGCCGGCATGGCATCACCGCGGCGCTGACCCGAGCCTAGCCGCAGAGGTTGGCCCCCGCGCGGGGACAGTGGGCTGACCGGTTCGCCGGGTGGCCTGCGGAATAGAAGACCTTCGGGGAATACGCGGGGCGCAGCGGCCCACTGCTGCGCGGCTAGCCGCCCGGTCCGCCGGGCGAGCGCGAAGCTGAAGCGCCGGCGTGTTCCCCGAGGCCAAGCCCACCATCGAGATCCCGGCGCCGATCGGCGCGGGCTCCGTCGGCCGCTCGGCCGGCGGCCACCTGGGCGTGCCTAGCCGGCGTCCGATCCCAGGACCCACCCACCACCATGATGACCAATGCCATTACGGCCCAGCCTCCGGCCGCCTATCTCGGGGGCAAGCGCAATCTGTCGCGGCCGATCTGCGCCATGATCGATGCGACGCCGCACCGCGGCTATGCCGAGCCTTGCGTCGGTATGGGCGGCGTGTTCTTCCGTCGCCGACGTCGGCCGCCGGTCGAGGTGATCAACGACCTGAGCGGCGACGTCGCCAATTTCTTCCGGGTCGCGCGGCGGCATTATGAGCCGCTGATGGACGAGGTGGCCGGCCTGCTGGCCGGTCGCGCCGAGTTCGAGCGGCAGAAGCGGATCGACCCGACCACGCTGACCGACATCGAGCGCGCGGCGCGCTTCCTGTACCTCCAGCGGCTCGCGTTCGGCGGCCGTGTGACCGGCCGGACCTTCGGCGTCCGTCGCGACCAGTCATCGCGCTTCAACGTCGCGCAGCTCCGCGCCGATCTCCGCTTGGTGCGCGATCGGCTGGAGCCGGTGACGATCGAGCAGCTGCCTTGGTCCGACTTCGTCCGGCGCTACGACGGGCCCGGAATGCTCTTCTACCTCGATCCGCCCTATGACGAGACCGAGGGGTACGGCACCGACTTCTCTCGGGACGACTATGTGGCGATGGCCGACCAGCTCGCCGGCATCCAGGGCCGCTTCATCCTCTCGATCAACGGCACCCCTTTCGTGAGGGATTGCTTCGCGCGCTTCGAAATCCAGGAAGTCGACACGACCTGGACGCTAGGCGCGCGTCACGGCGGCGCTCAGCGCGTCCGCGAGCTGATCATCCGCAATCGCGGGTGAGGGTATCGGCGGCGCCGGTGCGGGTATCACGCCCGATCGGCGTCGTAGAGGCCGCGGAAAAGCGTGGCTTTCGCGACCATGGCGGAGGACGCCTCCGCCGTGGTCGGGTGCCCGGCTATTCTCAAGGCCGCCGGGCAGGCCACGGCCGCGCCCTAGCGGCCGCGCCTTAATCAGCCGTCACCAGGCACGCCGGCATAGTCGAAGATCGCAGGATCGTCGGGCGACTGCCGGTACGGCACGTCCTGCCAGACGATCTCCTCGTCCTCCTCGCGCGGCTGGCCCGGGTCCCACATCGTCACGCCGTTGGCGCTCGGCACCTCCAGCCAGGCTCCGCCCGACCACCACACCTTCTTCCCGTCCATGGGCCCGCCGCGAAGCGTGATCTCGCGCTGCGGCCCGCCCTCGTCATTCTGCATCGGAGCGATCTATGCTGACCAACGCCGCGGTGAAAGCCGCGCGGCCGCGCTCGGCCGCGTACAAGCTGCCGGACGGGCTGGGCCTCCACCTGGCCGTCCTGCCGTCCGGGTCCAAGAGCTGGCGCCAGCGCTGCCGGATCGCCGGCAAGGAACAGACGCTGACGCTCGGCCTCTGGCCCGAGCATTCGCTTGCCGACGCGCGGGCTTGGCGCGACCAGGTGCGCGCCCGCCTCGACCAGGGCCTCGATCCGCGCGTCGTGCCGGCGACGTCGACGTTCGAGGCGATCGCCCAGCGCTGGCACGCGCTGCGCGCCCCGGACTGGTCGACCGTCCACGCGGCCGACGTGTTGGTGAGCCTCAAGCGCGACGCCTTCCCGGCGATCGGCGCGGCCGCGATCGGCGCCATCTCCGCCACCGACGTGCTGGAGCTGCTCGAGCCCGTCGCCGCGCGCGCGCCGGCGACGGCGCGCCGGCTTCAGCAGCGGCTGAGCTGCATCTTTCGGTTCGCGATCGCGCGCGAGCTGGCCTCGGCCGACCCGGCGGCGATCGTCGCCGACGAGCTGGCGGCCGCGCGCCCAGTCCGGCGCCAGCCGGCGCTGGTCGACCTGGGCGAGATCCACGAGCTGCTCGCGGCCGTCGACCAGCTGCGCGCCGGCGCGGCCGTGAAGGGCGCGCATCGATTCCTAGCGCTGACCGCGGTCCGCCTGGCGGTGGTACGCGGCGCACGGTGGTGCGAGATCGAGGACCTGGACGGCGACGCCCCGACCTGGCGCGTGCCGGCCGCGCGCATGAAGCTGGCGGCCGCGAAGAAGGCCGACGCGGCGCACGACCACCTGGTGCCGCTGTCGCGCCAGGCGATCGCGGTCCTGCACGCGGCCCGTGCGGATATGCATTCTGGCGATGCAAATATGCATGATGCGCTCATCTTCGCCGGCCGCGGTGCCGGTCGGCCGCTCGGCGAGGCGGCGATCGGCGCGCTGTACGATCGCGCCGGCTTCGCCGGCCGGCACGTCCCCCATGGCTGGCGCGCCAGCTTCAGCACGGTGCTGAACGATCGCCTTCCGGAGGACCGGGCGGCGATCGACCAGGCGCTCGCGCACACGCCCAAGGATCGGGTGGAGGCCGCGTACAACCGCGCTTCCCGCCTCGACGCGCGTCGGCGCCTGTTCCAGGCGTGGGCCGACCTCGTCGCGCCCGCCGGTGCGAGCCTTGCCGTCGCCAACTGATATGGCACGGCCCTTGCGCGCTCCCTCCTAGGGAGCCTCGGGCGCGTGAGCGCCCGACCAACGCCGCAGGTTGCGACGTCGGGGACCAGTATGGTGAGGCTTCTGCCGAAGGTGAGGGATCAGATCAGCGCACGCCGAAGGCGTTCGTCATCTCCTTAATCCCTGGATGCAGGATACAGCGGATATCATCCACTCGCACTGGCCACGAGGCTACCTAGGCCGGCCAGCGCTGCGGCCAGCGCCGGGTCCTGCGGCACAAGCGGCGAAGGAACAGGCATGCTCCCCTTCGGCGCCATCCGCTCCAGGCGGCGGTCCAGCAGCTCCTTGAAGCGGTGCCACACCCCGCTCTCCATTTTCCGGCGCCAGTCGAAGCCATAGGCGTTGCTCGTCTGCGCCCGCTGGGGTCCTGCGCTCCCCTTCTCGGCGACACGGCGTGTCCGGCGCACCCACTTGAGCAGCCCGTGGAAGCTGAGCCGCTTGAGAGCCCTGAGGACGGTGGTCCGATCAACGCCAGCCTTGTCCGCGATCGTCTGGTGAGCGGGGTCTAGGTGACCGGTCTTATAGTCCAGCCAGGGCCCGGTCAGCAGCGTCCGGAGAACTAGCAGATCGGACTTCCGGAGGCGTTCCGGGTCTTCCTTGCGGCGGTCGCGCAGATAGAGCTGATGGGCCGTCTCCAGCAGCGTCTCGATGTAGGCGATCGCCTGTCGGACGCTGCCGTCGCCGAGGCGGCGGCCGATTCGCGCCTCAGCGTCATCGACGTCGAAGCTGTTGCGATGCACCGGGCTGCTGCCTGGCTTCTTTCCTGCCAGCTTCGCGCCGGCCTTCTTCACTAATGCACGTGTGTGACGAGCGAAGGCCCGTGCAGGTATCGAATGGGCGTGCGACATCGTGTCGGCTCCCGCATCGGAGTCGATTGGATGCACGAAGGCGCTCGCTGAACCGGGGTAGTCAGCGGCGCCGGGTGTGCGGGATCGATGGCGGGGGGTAGTCGCCGATGGGCAGGCTTTGGGGACGGAAAAGGCGTCCGGTGCCGTTCCGGTGTCGAGCCGAAACAGCGACGGAAAACCGCCCTTTTTGCCGCCGTCGCTGGTGCCTAGATCACACCCTCAGCCGCAGAAATCAGGGCAGGGCGTATCGATGGCATTGCGAAGGTCAGGGGTTCGATCCCCCTCGGCTCCACCAAATCCTTCCGGACGTCAGGCTTTCGTCAGCCAGTCTCTCGCTTCATCGATGGTCGAGAAATAGGCGGCTTCCCGCCCCGTGGCGGCGCGCCTGGCCTGGGTCCGGGCGAGCGAGGTCGCGGTCACGAACGCCACTTTGCGCGCGCGGTGGTCCGGGCGCGCCAGCATGGCCTGAAACGCCGAAACGGAGTCCTGGGGCTGGATGTCCATGGCGCGGATGTCGACAAGCACGACGTGCTCGCCTGCCGGCGTTCCCATGGCGTCATGCGCGCGATCCATGGCGGCGGCGAAGGTCGCCACGTCGGCCGGCGCGTAGAAGCCCGACATGGTGGCGAAGACGAGTTGGTGGCCGTGATCGATATCAAAGGAAAAGACGGCATTGCTGGTCATCCGGCAAGCCTAGGGTCGGCCACCCCCCATGTCACTTGGCCGAACGTCGTAGGTCGACGGTCACGTCTGCCGGCAACCCGTTCGTTGCCTGTCGCCGTCAACTCGATTGGTCATCCGGGACGTTCGACAAGTTCGAGCAACAGGTCGCCCGCTGCCAGCCGGCGGGCCTCCGCATCCAGGGGACCGATCGGGCGGTCGCTGCGGTAGATGCGGACAATCTGAGCACCCTGCACGTCGCCCGGCGCCATCCCGACCTCGTCGGCCCGAACGCTTCGCTCGCGCAGCTCAACCCGGCCGCCACGGGTGACGAGGTCGGCGACATAGTCGGCGATGTGCGGCCCCGCGGCGCACTGGGCCAGCAGCTGGCCGCCGAAGCTGACGGGATTGACGATGGTGCTGGCGCCCGCGTCGCGGGCGAGCAGCTCGTTCTCGATCGCGGCGATCGAGACGGCGACCGACGCGTCGGGTGCGAGCCGCCGGCAGGTCAGGACGATCAGCACCGCGGTGTCGTCGCGTCCCGGGCAGACGATGACCTGTCGCGCCACCTCCACCTTGGCGATCTCCAGCACCTTGTTGTGGGTGGCGTCGCCCTCCACCGTGGCGACCGCCAGTTCCTGTGCCAGGCGCAGCCGCTCCGCGTCCGTGTCGACCACCACGATCCGCTCGGGCGGGTGACCGCGTTCCAGCAGCTCGCCGACGGCGGCCGAACCCGACCGGCCATAGCCGCAGACGATCACGTGATCCTTCAGCTCGCGCCTGACCAGTCCCATGCGCCAACGCTCCCATCCCTGCCGAAGCATGAAGCTGTACGCGCTGCCCAGGAAGATAAGGAACACGAAGATGCGGATGGGCGTCACCACGAACGTGTCGAACATCCGCGCCGAGGTACTGACGGGCACGATGTCGCCGTAGCCGACCGTGGTGACGGTGATGACGGTGAAATAGACGATGTCCGCGAAGCTGACCGCCCCGTCCACATTGTCCCGCAATCCGGCGCGATCGATCCAGTGGCCGCCCAGCGCGATACCGACGAGCAGCAGCACGGCGGCGCCGCGGATCGCCAGCGTCGTCAGGGGCCCGAGACGCCCTGCCCGGTAGAAGCGGGGCCGCGCCGCCAGCACCGCCGCGCGCGCGGCCATTCGGCCCGGCGGCAGTGCTTGACGTGTGGGTTCGCGACGCCTCACGCGGCGGACGGTTCGGCGACGAGGGACGCCGGATGGATATGCCGCATGGCGCAAGATTGATCGATCCGCGCCGCGACCGCAAGCGGCGGCGTCGCCGGGAGGGGCTATGGCGCCAGCAGGCCGCCGGACACGTCCTGATCGTCCACATCCTGCCGCGGGACGTAGTTGGTGACCCATTGCGGCTTGCCGTCCGGCGACAGCTCAATGTCGGGGTAGCCGACGGGGTCGGAGCCCGTTTCCACCCAACCCGCGCCCAAGCAGCGCTCGCACACGGCGCGCTTGCTGCGAAAGCTGACCAGATCGATCTCGGCGTTCCACTCGCCATGGCCGCGGCACCTGGGGCAGACCGCATCCAGCATCCCGTTCCGCGGCTTGAGCGGGATGATGTCAAAGGCGTGGGGGCTGTCGGGCCCGTCGCATCGGACGATGTTGCTGGCGTGCGGCATGTCCCGCTAGAACGCCGTACGGGATCGACGGCTCCGCGACTTGAGGTGCGCCGAGTCCGATCGCCGGCGATGCCGGGGGCGTGCCGGTGGTCGGCGAGGATGGATCCATGACGAGCCTGTCGACGTCGGACCCAGCCGGCATGCATGGATTGCGCAAGGCCGTCGGCACCTCGTCGAGCCGCTATCCTCGATCAAGATGGCCCACTCGAGGTCAGTCCTGCTAACCTATGTGAGCGACTTGAACATGTCGTTCCCGATTAATGGGCCCAAGAGCGAACGGGACGACGTCGGGCAAGGCGGCCGCCCGCGTCTGCATCGAAAGGGGACAAATTGACTAAGCTGCTGTTCGGAGGCGAGTTGTCACAGCCATCTGCCCGAAGCATGAGGACGCTCGAGGGGAACAACGAACCGCCGATGACAACCTATTATTTCCGCATGGAAGGTCCCGGTCGGGAACGGACGCCCGTAGACGCTCCCAACATCGAGACGGCCCGGGCTGCCGCGATCCGCTACATGGGATCGCACCTGCTGGAGCATCCCGAGTTCGCCCAGGAAGGGCATTGGCGGATGCTGGTCGAGGACGAGGCCGGAAAGGTCTATTTCCACCTGATCGTGGCCACGGTCGCCGCGAAGGAACCGCCCGACACGTCCCGTTGAAGCTAAATCCGGCCAACGGAAGCGGTCTCCCGCCGACGCGGTGACGACGGCACGGGTATGTCAGGCGAAGGGGGTCACGGCCCGGCGCTGAGTCACCGTCGGGTCCGGGTGGTGGTTGTTACGGCAGGAGCAGCGACGCGTCCCCGTAGGAGTAGAAGCGGTAGCGTTCGGCCACCGCATGGGCGTACGCCGCCTTCATCCGCTCCAGCCCCATCAGCGCCGATACCAGCATGAACAGGGTCGATCGCGGCAGGTGGAAGTTGGTGACGAGGCCCTCCACGGCGCGGAAGCGGTGACCGGGCGTGATGAAGATCGCCGTGTCGCCTTCGAACGGCCGGACCTCGCCAGTCACGGCGGCAGCGCTTTCGAGCAGGCGGAGCGACGTAGTGCCCGCCGCGATCACGCGGCCGCCAGCGGCGCGGGTGCGGCGGACGGCGTCGGCGGCTTCGGCGGACACGCGGCCCCATTCGGCGTGCATCCGGTGGTCCGCCGTGTCCTCCGCCTTGACCGGCAGGAAGGTGCCCGCGCCCACGTGCAGCGTCACCGTGACGCGTTCGACCCCCGCTGCCTCCAACGCGGCCACCAGCGCAGGCGTGAAGTGCAGCGAGGCGGTAGGAGCGGCGACTGCACCGTCGCTGGCCGCGAACATGGTCTGGTAGTCGTTGCGATCCTGCGCGTCCGGCGCGCGGCGACCGGCGATATAGGGCGGCAGCGGCACCGTGCCCGCGCGCTCCAGCAGCAGCTCGACCGGCTCTGCTCCCTCGAATTCCAGCGCCAGGCTGCCGTCTTCCGCCCGGTCCCGCGCGACCGCGAACACGTCCGCGCCGAAGTCGATTCGGTCGCCCTCGCGCACGCGCCTGGCGTTGCGGACAAAGGCGCGCCAGCGGCGCGGCCCCTCCCGCTTGTGCAGGGTGGCCCCGACCGCCGCGTTGCCGCGCCGCCCCTCCAGCTGCGCCGGGATCACGCGCGTGTCGTTGAACACCAGCAGGTCGCCCGCCCGAAGCTCGGACGGCAGGTCAGACACGCACCGGTCGCGCGTGGCGCCGCCCGTCCCGGCGCCGTCCAGCACCAGCATCCGGGCGGAGTCGCGCGGAGAAGCGGGCCGGAGCGCGATCCGGTCCGCCGGCAGGTCGAAGTCGAAGAGACCGACGTCCACGTGACCGCCCTCAGCGGCGCGCCGGCGCGCTCCGGCGGGCTGGTGTCCGCGCCGGCGCGGTGCCGGGCGCCAGCTTCGGCTCCGCCGTGCCTGCCGGCCCCGTGCCCGGCAGCGTCACCGGCGCGCCCAGGGCCGTCGCTGGTGCGGCGGTCGCGGGGGCATTGGAATAGGCAGGCGGGTTGTCGCTGGCGATATAGGCGTGGACAATGCGCGCCGGGTTCGCGGGCGGCTCGCCGCGCTCGATCAGGTCGACATATTGCATGCCGTCGATCACGCGGCCGAACACCGTGTACTTCTTGTCCAGGTTCAGGCGCGGCTGGAAGACGATAAAGAACTGGCTGTTGGCGCTGTTCTCGTCCTCGGCGCGCGCGGCCGACACGGCGCCGCGGACGTGCGGCAGATAGTTGAACTCCTTGGGCACGTTGGGCAGCTGCGAACCGCCGGTCCCGTCGCCCTTGGGGTCGCCGCCCTGTGCCATGAAGCCGTCGATCACCCGGTGAAAGGTGAGGCCGTCATAGAAATGCCGCCGGGTCAGCGTCTTGACCTGTTCCACCATCTTGGGCGCCACGTCGGGGCGCAGCCAGATGGTGACCCGCCCGCCGGTGGAAAGGTCCAGCACCCACTGGTTCGCCTTGTCCGTGACCGGCGGCGGCACCGCACGGCCCGGGATCGTTGCATCGACCACCTGCGCGGCCGCGGGCAGCCCCGGCACAAGGGCGGCCAGAGCCAGGGCAGGCAGGGCCAGGATGGGCAAGGGCACAGCGGCAGCGACGCGCATGAAGAGGTTCCGGGTGAGGGGAAGGCCGCGCCCTAGACCAGAACGGCCCTTGCGCCAAACTTAACGGGGATCAGGCCTGGGCCAAGCGAACGGTTACCTCTTCGCGCACGGCGGGCGTCACAAAGGTGGAAATGTCGCCGCCCAGTCGCGCCACGTCGCGCACCAGCGAGGAGGCGATGGGCTGGAGCGCGGGCTCGGCCAGCAGGAACAGCGTCTCTACCCCGGGCGCCAGCTGGGCGTTCATGCCGGCCATCTGCCCCTCATAGTCGAGGTCGGTGGCGGAGCGCAGGCCGCGGACGATCGCGGTTGCCCCATGCTCCTGCGCGAAGGTGACCGCCAAGCCGCGAAAGGGCACAACGTCCACCCGGCCAAACCCGGCTGTCTCGCGCGCGACGGTGGCCACGCGTTCCTCCAGCGTGAACAGCGGCGACTTGGAGGAGTTGGTGGCGACGCCCACCACCAGCCGGTCCACCAGCCGCGCGGCGCGGCGCATGATCGACAGGTGGCCGAGCGTGACGGGATCGAAGCTGCCGGGATAGACGCCGACACGTTCGGCTCCCGGGCCGGTCACCGGTCGCGCTCCGCGACGTAGCGCGCGACGGCGCGAAGCAGGTCGGCCTCCGTGCCGTAGCTGCGGAGATGCTCCACCGCCTGGTCGACCAGCATCCGCACCTGCTCGCGCGCGCGGTCCGCGCCCAGCAGCGACAGGAACGTGGCCTTGCCCTGCTCGCCGTCCTTGCGGAGCCGCTTGCCCACTGCCGCCTCGTTGCCCTCCGCGTCGAGCAGGTCGTCGGCGATCTGGAAGGCGAGACCCAGGTCGTGCGAATAGCCGCGCAGGTGGACGCGGCCCTCCGCCGGCACCCGGCCCAGGATCGCACCGGCCTCCACCGACGCCGCGATCAGCGCGCCCGTCTTCATCTGCTGGAGCCGCGTGACGCCGGACAGGTCGAAGCGGCTGCCGTTGCCGGCGGCCAGGTCCATCGCCTGTCCGCCCGCCATGCCCGACGGCCCCGCGGCGCGCGCCAGATCCATCACCAGCTCGGCCCGAACGAACGGGTCGGGGTGCGTGTCGGGATCGGCCAGCCATTCGAAGGCCAGCGCGTGGAGGCAGTCGCCCGCCAGCACCGCCGTTGCCTCGTCGAACGCGCGGTGCACCGTGGCCTTGCCGTGGCGAAGGTCGTCGTCGTCCATAGCCGGCAGGTCGTCGTGGATCAGGCTGTAGACGTGTACTGCCTCCACCGCGCACCCGACGCGCCCCGAACAGTCACGCGACACGCCGAACAGGTCGGCGGTGGCCGCCACCAGCAACGGCCGCAGCCGCTTGCCGCCGCCGATCGCGGCGTGGCGCATCGCCTGGTAGAGCCGTTCGCGGGCGTCGTTCGGTACCGCCAGCAAGGCGTCGAAGCGGGCGTCCACGTCCCGTCCGACCCGCACCAGCGCGTCAGCGAGCACGGGAGCGATGACGACCGTGGTCACCGGCTCAAGCCGCGGCAAAGGGGCGGGTGCCGGCGGGACGGCCCTCGGCATCCAGGCGGATCGCCTCAACGCGCGACTGCGCCTCGTCCAGCCGATCGGCGCATCGACGTCGAAGCCGGTCACCCTGTTCGTACAGGCGTATCGACTCGTCCAGCGTCGCCTCGCCGCTTTCCAGCCGATGCACCATGGTTTCCAACTCGCGCAGAGCCTCTTCGAAGCTGAGCGCCGCTACGCGATCGGCGGCGTCCGTCTCGGGCGAGGATGTGCCCGGCGCGTCGCTCTGGTGCTGGTCCATGGCACCGCTATGCGACAGCGACCGGTGCTGGGCAAGCGGGCGAGGATCAGGCGATCAGCGTATCAGCCGGTTGGCGGTCCAGGTCACCAACAGGCGGCCCGCCATCAGGCCGGCATCAAACGCCAGAACGGCGCGATGCGGTGATGGATCGTCCGCCCGGTGCATCAGGATTTCCAGATCGGCCCTCGGTTGCGGCACGACGATGGCCGCTGCCGCCACCAGGCCGCACGCCACGGCCACCTTGAGCTTGTTCGTCATCGCCCGGCTCCTCTTGTCGGCCTCATACGCCTTCCCACGGGCGTACGGAAGCGGGGAGCGGAACATAGTCAGGCGGCGCGCATCAGGAGCGGCGCAGGGGCACGGCGCGCGCGATCGCGCCCATCGGCCTTGGCATCGAACAGGGCGTGGTCGGCGCCGCGGTACAGCGCCTTCCAGTCCGGCTCCGTCACCAGCGGGCCGGAACACACGCCGATGCTGGCGGTCACCCTGACATCGAACGGCATGGCCTGGGCGCGGAGCGTGTCCAGCACCGCGCGGGGATCCAGCGGGACGGCGGCGTCCGCCAGGATCGCAAACTCCTCGCCGCCGATCCGGGCGACCAGCGCGTCGGCCGGCGCCGCCGCCATGATCGCGCGAGCCGCGGCGCGCAGCACCTGGTCGCCGCCGTCGTGGCCGATGGCGTCGTTGACCTGCTTGAAATGATCCACGTCCACGATCAGCAGCGTCTGCGTACCCGGTCGGCCGATGGCGCGGGTCAGAAAGGCGCGGCGATTGAGAAGGCCGGTCAGCGGGTCCGCGTCCGCCAGTGCCCAAGCCCTCGCCTCCGCCGCCCGCGCTTCGTCCCGCTCGCGTGCCAGGCCCAGTACGCGGTGGGCCACCGCCAGGCTGGAAAGCAGCGCCTCGGCCGCCATCGCGAGCACGGTGGAATGGTCGAGCCAGAAATGCCAGCCGACCAGCCCGAAATTGCCCGCGGTCCGCAGCGTTGCCAGCGCCAGCGGTGTGGCCCAGGCCAGCGTGAACAGCCACGCGTCCCGGCCGCGGACTGCCAGCGCTCGTCCGATCACGGCGACCGACAGCAGGACCAGGCCCGAGAAGCTGAGCGCATAGACCCTGTCCAGGAGCTGTGCGTGCCAAGGCGCGAGCAGCGCAAACAGCGACGCGGATCCCAGGATCGACGCGGCAACGACCACCGCGACCCGGCCCAGCCAGCCCGCGAAAACCTTCCGGCCCAGATAGCCGCGCGCAAAGGCCAGCGCCGCCACGGCGCAGAGCGCCAGCGTGACGTAGTTGATCCGCATCCGCGTCATGTTCTGAATGTCGGGCATCGCCCAGGCCAGCGCCCCGGAAGCGGAGGCCGCGTTGGCCAGGAGTGCCGCCACCATCACGCAATAGGTCAGCTGGAAACGGTAGCGAAGAACCGCCCAGAGCGCGATGTTGTAGCTCAGAAGCGCCACGCAAAGGCCGGCAAAGGCCGCGTAGATCGCGCCGATCGCCAGGTTGGAAGATATGCTCTGTTCCGGCGACACGATGCTGCTGCCAAGCACCAGGCCACGAAGGTTGGTGGCGCCGCGCACGTCCCACAGGAGCCGCGTCACCGGAACCCCCCGCCTAGGCGGCTGGTATTCGATCATGGCGCCCATCTGAATGCGGCGCGTGGTATCCACGGCGGTACCGCGCAGGCGCCGCACGGCACCGTCGGCATAGAGCAGGTAGAGGTCTGACCGTTCCTGCCACAGGCTGGCGACCCGGACCCGTTCGCCGTCGGCGATGCGGACCGGCTCGGACCGCACCAGGAAGTCGCCGGATCCGAAACTGGCCTGTGGCCGCGTGCAGTTGAACGCGCCGCCGCTGCGCAGGAGGCGGTCGGGTGACGGATGCGGCGGTAAAGGCATGACGCACACGCCAAAGGGCCTGCCGACGACGCCGACGTCCGCATGGACAGGCGCCGCGACCGGCAAGAGCATGAACAGAAGAACGGCGATGATCGCCGCCACCTTATGCCCGTCCCACCCCATGGCAGTCGCGCTTAGGGCGCGAACACCTAGCAAAAGGTAAACGGCCGGTAAGATTTGCCGCGTGCGGGACGCGGCTGGCCAGCCGCGTCCCTCCCGGGATCAGTCCGCCGCGGGGGCGGGTTCCGCTCCGCTGGCGCCGCTCTTCTTGCGCGGCTTCTTGGGCGCAGCGGGCTCGATCGCGAAGCTGAGCGCGCCGTCCTTCAGGACCACGGTCACCTCGCCGCCATGCACCAGCTTGCCGAACAGCAGCTCCTCGGCCAGCGGCTGCTTGATCTTCTCCTGGATCAGGCGACCCATCGGACGCGCGCCGTAGAGCTTGTCGTAGCCCTTCTCGGTCAGCCAGTTCTTGGCCGCGTCGTCCAGGCGGATATGGACGCTGCGGTCCGCCAGCTGGAGCTCCAGCTGGAGGATGAACTTGTCCACCACGCGCGCCACCACCTCGGTCGGCAGGTAGCCGAAGGGGACGATGGCATCGAGCCGGTTGCGAAACTCGGGCGTGAACATGCGCTGCACCGCCTGCTCGTCCTCGCCCTCGCGCGTCAGGTTGCCGAAGCCCAGCGTCTCGCGCGCCATGTCGGACGCGCCCGCATTGGTCGTCATGATGAGGATGACGTTGCGGAAATCGACCGTCTTGCCGTGCTGGTCGGTCAGCCGCCCGTTGTCCATCACCTGCAACAGGATGTTGAACAGGTCCGGATGCGCCTTCTCGATCTCGTCGAGCAGCAGCACGCAATGCGGGTTCTGATCGACCGCGTCGGTCAGCAGCCCGCCCTGGTCGAACCCGACATAGCCCGGAGGCGCGCCGATCAGCCGGCTGACCGAATGGCGCTCCATATATTCGGACATGTCGAACCGCTGGAGCGGGATGCCCATGATCGACGACAGCTGCTTGGCGACCTCCGTCTTGCCGACGCCGGTGGGGCCGGTGAACAGATAGTTGCCGATCGGCTTTTCCGGATCGCGAAGGCCGGCGCGCGACAGCTTGATCGCGGACGCCAGCTTCTCGATCGCCGCGTTCTGGCCGAACACGACGCGCTTCAGGTCCGTTTCCAGCGTCTCCAGCTGCTTCTTGTCGTCCGACGACACCGACTTCGGTGGAATGCGCGCCATGGTGGCGATGACCGCCTCGATCTCGCGCGTGGTGATGGTCTTCTTGCGCTTGTTCTCGGGCACCAGCATCTGCATCGCGCCTACCTCGTCGATCACGTCGATCGCCTTGTCGGGCAGCTTGCGATCGTTGATGTAGCGCGCCGACAGCTCGACGGCCGACTTGATCGCGTCGGGCGTGTACTTGACCGAATGATGTTCCTCGAACGCGGAGCGAAGGCCCGCCAGGATCTTGATCGTGTCCTCGATCGTCGGCTCGTTGACGTCGATCTTCTGGAACCGGCGCAGCAGCGCACGGTCCTTCTCGAAGTGGTTGCGGAACTCCTTGTAGGTGGTCGAGCCGATGCAGCGGATGCTGCCGCCCGACAGCGCGGGTTTCAGCAGGTTTGACGCGTCCATCGCGCCGCCGCTGGTGGCACCCGCGCCGATCACTGTGTGGATCTCGTCGATGAACAGAACCGCGTGCGGCAGCTTCTCAAGCTCGTTCACGACCGCCTTTAGCCGCTCCTCGAAATCGCCGCGATAGCGGGTGCCGGCCAGCAGCGCGCCCATGTCGAGCGAGTAGATCACGGCCTCGCGCAGAACCTCGGGCACCTCTCCCTCGACGATCTTGCGCGCAAGCCCCTCGGCGATGGCGGTCTTGCCGACGCCGGGATCGCCCACATAGAGCGGGTTGTTCTTGGACCGGCGGCACAGGATCTGGATGGTGCGGTCCACCTCCGGCCCGCGGCCGATCAGCGGATCGACCTTGCCGTTCTTGGCCTTCTCGTTGAGGTCGACGGTGAACTGCTTCAGCGCGCTCTCGGACTTCTCGGACTTGCCGCCCTTCTGCGGCTTCTCCTCGTCCGCGCCCTTGGGGGTGGAGGCCTCGGTCTGCTGGCCGCCCTTGCCGACGCCGTGGCTGATGAAGCTGACGGCGTCCAGGCGGCTCATGTCCTGCTGTTGCAGGAAATAGACGGCATAGCTCTCCCGCTCGCTGAACAGCGCGACCAGCACGTTGGCGCCCGTCACCTCGTCGCGTCCCGACGACTGGACGTGCAGGATCGCGCGCTGGACCACGCGCTGGAAACCGCTGGTGGGGGAGGGGTCGGTCGCCTGATCCACCTTGAGCGCGCCGAGTTCGGTGTCGAGATAATGGGCAACAGTGGTCTTGAGCTCGCCCAGGTCGACCTTGCAGGAGGTCATGACCTTGGAGGCGTGCTCGTCGTCGACCAGCGCGAGCAGCAGGTGCTCAAGCGTGGCATATTCGTGGCGGCGGCTGGAGGCGGCCTCCAATGCCTTGTGCAGGGTTGTTTCCAGGGCGGGAGCGAAGGACGGCATGGACTACTCCGTTCGGCCGCGGTTAAACGCGCGGCTCGTTGATCCCCATGTCGGGATCGCAGGTCCCCGCATCAAGCGTGAAGCCCTGAAAGGGCGGCGGGCCGGACCGTTCCCGCGCAATCAGTTCCTGAACAGCGCATCCGCACTCGCGCGATGGTTCGCCGCGCGTTGCATCCGGACGCGTGCGCGGGCAATCTCGCCCTCCAGCACGGTGATCCGCGCCTCCAGCTCGCCCTGCGACAAGGGGTCCAGGTCCTGGCGCACCAGCCGGTCCAGAACGTCGTCGGGGCGGGATGGGGAGTCGTCCAGATCCATGCCAAGAATTCCTTGCTGGGGGCAGCGTTGACCGCGCGTCGTCGCCTGTCAATAACGCACCGCCCGGCAGGACGGGCGAGATGGGGGGCTTCGTGACGATACCCGAGACGATGCGCGCGATCGATCCCGATGGTCCAGGCGGGCCGGACGTGCTGCGCGTCGTGCAGCGGCCGGTGCCCGTGCCCGACTCGGACCAGGTGCTGATCCGCGTCGCGGCGGCGGGCATCAACCGGCCCGACGTGTACCAGCGCATGGGCGCCTATCCCCCACCGCCGGGCGCGCCCAGCATCCCGGGGCTAGAGGTCGCGGGCGAGGTGGTGGCGTTGGGCGAGGGCGCCAATCCCACGCTCATGGGCCAGCCCGTCTGTGCGCTGGTGGCAGGCGGCGGCTATGCGGAATATGTCGCCGCGCCCGCCGGCCAGTGTCTGCCGGTGCCCCACGGCCTGTCCATGACGGAGGCTGCCGCCATCCCGGAAACGCTGTTCACCGTGTGGACCAACCTGTTCGAGCGCGGCTACGCAACAGAGGGCGATACTGTGCTGGTCCACGGCGGAACCAGCGGCATCGGCACCACGGCCATCGCGCTCTGCCGGCTGTTCGGCATCACCATCATCGTCACCGCCGGTTCGGCGGAGAAGTGCGCCCAAGCGCTGGAACTGGGCGCCAACCACGCCATCGACTACAAGGCGGAGGATTTTGTGGAGCGCGTCCGCGGGATCACGGGCAGCAAGGGCGTGCAGGTGGTGCTCGACATGGTTGGCGGCGACTATGTACCGCGCAACCTGAAGTGCCTGGACGTGGACGGCCGCCACGTCTCCATCGCCGTCCAGCGCGGCGCGGAGGCGTCGATCCCGCTGGGCGATGTCATGCGCCGCCGCCTGACGCTGACCGGTTCCACGCTGCGGCCCCGAGACGCCGGCTTCAAGTCGCTGGTCGCCGACGAGTTGAGCCGCACCGTGTGGCCGCACGTGGAGGCGGGGCGCTACCGCCCTGTCATGGACCGCACCTTTCCGCTGGAACAGGCGCCAGCCGCCCATGCGCGGATGGAGGCGGGCGATCACCTGGGCAAGATCGTGCTGACGCTGGATCAGGCCTCCGGGGGGTAGGCGGGCCGGATCACACGTCCGCGGCGTCGGGCAGTTGGGTCACGCGGGCCACGCCGTCGGGTCCCACCGCCACCTGATAGGCGGAACCGTTGCCGCAGCGCGCGGCCCAGGTCGGGCGGCCTTCATTGTCGGGCAGGCGCTTGGCGCGAGTGACGCCCTGGCAGTCCTCGCCGCCGTCCACGATCGCGCGGAGGAGCACGCCCCGGCGCTGACCGTCGTTCATGCCGACCACCTGCTGCTGCACCTGGGTCAGCGCCGCCGGAGCCGCGGCGTTGCCGCCGGCCGCCGTGTCGCCGGAACCGCCACAGGCGGCGAGCAGCAGCGGAAGCGAGGCAAGGGGAAGGGTCTTCAAGGCACGTTCCTTTCCAGTTCCTGGAGGTAGAGGCGCGCGGTCCCGTCCGACGGCGCGCGCCAGTCGCCGCGCGGGGACAGCGCACCGCCCGCCGAGACCTTGGGACCGTTGGGCAGCGCCGACCGCTTGAACTGGCTGAGACGAAAGAACCGGTCCAGGAAGCGGCCCAGCCACAGCTTGATCGTGGGCAGATCATATTCGGTCCGCGCATCGTCCGGATAGTCAGCGGGCCACGCGCCCGCGCCCGCATCCCGCCAGGCGTGCCAGGCCAGGAACGCAACCTTGGACGGCATCAGCCCGTGGCGGATGACGTAATGCGCGAAGAAGTCGTTCAGCGCGTAGGGGCCGATCCGCTCCTCTGTGCTCTGCATCCGCCCGTCCGCGCCGGCAGGGACAAGCTCGGGGCTGATCTCCTGCGCCAGAATGGCGGTGAGCACTTGGTCGGTGGCGGCATCATACTGGTCGGTGCGGATCGCCCAGCGGATCAGGAACTGGATCAGCGTCTTGGGAACCCCGGCGTTGACGCCGTAATGGCTCATCTGGTCGCCGACCCCATAGGTGCACCAGCCCAGCGCCAGCTCCGACAGGTCGCCCGTGCCCAGCACGATGCCGCCGCGCTGGTTGGCCAGCCGGAACAGATAGTCGGTCCTGAGGCCCGCCTGCACGTTCTCGAACGTCACGTCGTAGACGGGCTGGCCGTCGGCATAGGGGTGGCCCATCTCCTCCAGCATCCGCGTCGCGGCCGGGCGGATGTCGATCTCCTCGCCCGTCACCCCCAGCGCGCGCATCAGCGCCCAGGCCTGGCCCTTGGTCGCCTCTCCGGTGGCGAAGCCCGGCATGGTGAAGCCCAGAATGTCGGATCGTGGCCGGCCGAGCCGGTCGAACGCCTTTGCCGCCACGATCAGCGCGTGGGTGGAGTCGAGCCCGCCCGACACCCCGATCACAAGCGTCTTCGCACCCGACGCCTCCAGCCGCTTGGCCAGTCCCTCGACCTGGATGTTGTACGCCTCGAAACAATCCTCGTCGCGCTTCAGCGGATCGTTGGGGACGAAGGGAAAGCGCCGGATCGCGCGCGACAGGCCGCGGTCGGCGTCGGACGGGCGATGCTCGAAGGGCACGCGAAGGAAGCGGTTCTCTGGATGGCCGTGGACGGTGGCCGTATCGTTAAAGGTGCCGACGCGCATCCGTTCCTGGACGATGCGCTCCAGGTCCAGGTCGGCGACCGTCAGCCCCGGCTCGTGCGCGAAGCGTTCTCCCTGCGCCAGGAGCTCGCCCAGCTCGTAGACCAGGCCCTGCCCGTCCCAGGAAACGTCGGTCGTGCTCTCGCCCGGTCCCGACGCCGCATAGACATAGCCGCAGATGGCGCGCGCCGACTGGGAGGCTGCCAGCATCGCCCGCTCGCGCGCCTTGCCCACCACGATGTTCGACGCGGACAGGTTGCAGCAGACGTTGGCCCCGGCCAGCGCCCCCATGGTGGAGGGCGGCAGCGGTGCCCAGTAATCCTCGCAGACCTCCGCATGGACCACGAAGCCCGGCAGGTCCGTCGCCTCGAAGATCAGGTCGGTGCCGAACGGCGCCTCCTGCCCGGCGATGGAAACCGTGGTCGTCGCCAGCCCGGCGCCGGATGCAAACCAGCGCTTCTCATAATATTCGCGATAGTTAGGCAGAAAGGTCTTGGGCACCACGCCCAGCACCCGCCCGCGCGATACCGCCACCGCGCAGTTGTAGAGCCGCCCGTTGCGCGGGAACGCCACGCCCAGCAGCATCAGCGGCGAAAGGTCGCAACTGGCCTCCACCACGCGGGCCAGCGCCTCGGCGTCGGCAGCCTGCTGCGCGGATTGCAGGTGCAGGTCGTCGATCGCGTAGGACGATAGGTTCAGTTCCGGAAAGACCAGCAGGTCAACGCCCTGTTCGTGGGCGGCACGCGCCAGCGCGATCGCAGCGTCGGCATTGGCGATGCTGTCGCCCACGGTCGCCCGCGGGGTGGCGGCGGCGGCGCGGACCATGCGGTGAGTGGACAGTGCGAAGAAGGGGTGGGTGGCCATGCTCGCCTCCTAACGCGCCGGGGGGCGACTCGTCACCGCCGACCCTGTATATCGTGTCCCCATGTCCACCACCTTCACCGTCGACCCCGCCACCAGCCGCGCCACGCCCGTGTCCCAGCCCATGAAGCGGCTGACGGTGCCCGCGATCCGCAGGGCAAAGGGCGGCACGCCGCTGGCGATGCTGACCGCCTACACCGTACGGATGGCGCAGCTGCTCGACCCGCATTGCGACATGCTGCTCGTCGGCGACAGCCTGGGCCAGGTGATCTACGGCCTGCCGTCCACCGTTCCCGTCACGCTGGAGATGATGGCCGCGCACGGCGCCGCGGTGGTGCGGGGCAGCCATCACGCGGTGGTGGTGATCGACATGCCGTTCGGTAGCTACGAGGCGTCGCCCGAGCGGGCGTTCGAAAGCGCGTCCTTGCTGCTCAAGCAGACGGGTGCCGCCGCGGTGAAGCTGGAAGGCGGCGAGGCCATGGCCCCTCAGGTGCGCTTCCTGTCCGAACGCGGCATCCCCGTCATGGGCCATGTCGGGCTGACACCCCAGGCGGTGAACGTGCTGGGCGGATACGGTGCCCGTGGTCGCAGTGCGGAGGAGGCCGCCAAGATCGAGCGCGACGCGCGCGCGGTGGCGGAAGCGGGCGCCTTTGCCGTGGTGATCGAGGGCGTGGTGGAGCCGATCGCGGACGCCATCACCAAGGCGGTGGCCTGTCCGACCATCGGCATCGGCGCGTCCGCCGCGTGCGACGGCCAGGTGCTGGTGGCCGAGGACATGCTGGGCCTGTTCGAGCGCACGCCGCGCTTCGTGAAACGCTACGGCGACATGGCGACCGAGATCGGACGCGCGGCGGAGAACTATGCCGCCGAGGTCCGTTCCCGCGCCTTCCCCACCGCGGAACAGCTGTACGCGCCCAAGGGCTGATTGCCCGCGGAGCGACACGCTTCCGTTCCGGCCTCGGTCCGGCTAAAGGCACTGGTTCCCCCGACATCGGAGCTTGCGAAGCGTGGCCCTTCCGCCGTCTGCCACAAATGAAGCCTTTCTGCGCGAAGTGGACGAGGAGCTGCGCCGCGACCAGCTGGCCGGCTTCTGGGAACGATATGGTCGCCTGGTGCTGGGCGTCATCGTCGCCGGACTGATCGTCTATGGTGGCTACCTGTTCTGGCAGGACCGGCGCCACAAGGCCGCGGGCGTGGAGGGCGAGAAGCTTCAGGCCGCCTATGACAGCCTGGCGGGCGGTCAGGCATCTGCCGCCACGGCCCCGCTGGCAGAGCTGGCGGAGTCGAGCCACTCGGCGATGCGCGCCCTGGCGCTGTTCACGCAGGGCGACGTGGAGCTTCAGCGCGGCGACAACCGCGCCGCCGCCGCTAGGTTCGGGGCCGTGGCGAACGACGCCGGTCTGTCCCAGCCCTTTCGCGACCTGGCGCTCGTCCGCCAGATGGCGGCCGAGTATGACGGGCTCCAGCCCCAGACCGTGATCGACCGGCTGCGCGGGCTGGCGGTGCCCGGCAACGCCTATTTCGGCAGCGCGGGCGAGATGGTGGCGATGGCCTATCTGCGGACGGGGCGGCGCGACCTGGCGGGGCGGATGTTCGGCGACATTGCGCGCAACGACCAGGTTCCCGCCACCATCCGTCAACGCGCCGTTCAGATGGCGGGCGAGATGGGCGTGGACGCGGTGGTTACGGGCGGCTCGACGGCCGCCGGGGGGAACGGGCAGGCGCGATGAACAAGGCTTTCGGAACCGCCGCGGCGATCGCGGCGCTGGTGTCGCTCGGCGGGTGCGGCGTGTTCAAGGGCCGGCCAAAGGGAACGCCCACGGTCGGCGAGCGCATCCCGATCCTGGTGTCGGAGAACGGCGTAGAGGTGGACAAGGCGCTGGCCGCCGCCCCCGTCACCGTGCCTGCCGCCGCGGTCAATCCCGACTGGCCGCAGCCGGGCGGCAGCGCCGACAAGGCGCCCGATCCCGCGGCGCTGGCCGCTTCGCCGTCGCGCGCCTGGACGGCGACCATCGACGGAGGCTCGCAGCGCGAGCGGCTGGCCGCGCCGCCCGTGGTCGCGGGCGGGCGGCTTTACGTGGTCGACGTGCAGGGCAATGTCCGCGCCTTCGCGGCCGACACGGGGGCAGCCGCCTGGTCCACGCCGCTGGCGGAGGGCAACCAGAACCGCCAGTCGCGCTTCGGCGGCGGCGTGTCATTCGACGACAACAGCGTCTATGCCACGGACGGGCTGGGCGACGTGGTCGCCATGGGCGCGGCGGACGGCAAGGTCCAGTGGCGCTCCAAGCCCGGCGGCCCGCTTCGCGGCGCGCCCACGGTGGCGAACGGCACCGTCTACGTGCTCAGCCAGGACAATCAGCTGTTCGCGCTCAACCAGGACGACGGCAAGGTCCAGTGGGCGGCGTCCGCCACGCTGGAAAGCCAGGGCGTGTTCGGTGTGGCGGCGCCCGCCGCCAGCCAGGGGTCGGTTGTAGCCGGCTTCTCCAGCGGCGAGCTGAATGCCTATCGTTACGAGAACGGCCGTGTGCTGTGGCAGGACGCGCTCAGCCGCACGTCCATCTCCACCTCCGTGTCCAGCCTGGCCGACATCGACGCGTCGCCCGTGATCGACAATGGCTTCGTCTATGCGGTGGGGCAGGGCGGGCGCATGGTGGCGCTGGAACTTTCCACCGGGCGCCGTCTGTGGGAACAGAATTTGGCCGGCATCTCCACGCCGGTAGTGGCGGGCGACTGGCTGTTCGTGGTGACGGACGACGCGCGGCTGATCTGCCTGCGCCGCGCAGACGGCCATGTACGCTGGGTGTCGCAGCTTCGTCGCTTCCGCAACGCCAAGAAGCGTTCGGGTGCCATCACCTGGTTCGGGCCGGTCCTGGCGGGCGGGCGGCTGGTGCTGACCAACTCGCGCGGGCAGATCGTCTATGCCGCGGTGGCGGACGGGGCGGAACAGGCGGCCGTCGAGACCAAGGGCGCCTTCTCGCTGCCGCCCGTCGTCGCCAACAACACGCTCTACGTGCTGGACGACGCCGGCAAGCTGAGCGCCTGGCGCTGACGTGACCCAACCGACCGTTGCCATCATCGGCCGCCCCAATGTGGGCAAGAGCACGATCTTCAACCGGCTGGTGGGCAAGCGGCTGGCGCTGGTGGACGACCGACCCGGCGTGACCCGCGACCGGCGGGAGGGCGACGCGCACCTGCTGGGCCTCGACTTCCGCATTGTCGACACGGCGGGCTACGAGGACGAGGACCCGGACACGCTGCCCGGCCGGATGCGCCGCCAGACCGAGGCCGCCGTGGGTGACGCCGACGCCGCGTTGTTCGTGATCGACGCACGCGCGGGTGTGACCCCTCTGGAGGAGGAGATCGCCCGCTGGCTGCGCGCGTCCGACACGCCCATCGTGCTGGTCGCCAACAAGGCGGAGGGGCGAGCAGGCGACCAGGGCGTGCTGGAGGCGCTGGCGCTCGGCTTCGGCGATCCGGTCCAGTTCTCGGCCGAGCATGGCGAGGGGCTGGCCGACCTGTTCGAGGCTCTGCTGCCCCATATCGACCGCGAGGATGTGCCAGACGAGCCGGAGGAAGAGGAGCCCGGGGCGGACGCCATCCTGAAGCTGGCGATCGTCGGTCGTCCCAACGCGGGCAAGTCCACGCTCATCAACCGGATGCTGGGCGAGGACCGGCTCATCACGGGGCCGGAGGCGGGCATCACGCGCGACTCGATTGCGGTGGACTGGACGTGGCAAGACCCGGGAGGGCGGGATCGGGAGGCGCGAGAGCGCCCCGTTCGCCTGATCGACACGGCCGGCATGCGGAAACGCGCCAAGGTGCAGGACAAGCTGGAGAAGCTGTCGGTCGCGGACGGCCTGCGCGCGGTGGACTATGCCGAGGTGGTCGTACTGCTGCTCGACGCGACGCTGGGGCTGGAGGCGCAGGACCTCCGCATCGCCGACAAGGTGCTGGAGGAAGGCCGCGCGCTGATCGTGGCGCTGAACAAGTGGGATGTGGCGGAGAATGCGTCATCGCTGTTCAACGGCGTGAAGCGCGCGCTGGAGGACGGGCTCAGCCAGGTGAAGGGCGTGACCGTGGTCACCGTCTCGGCCGCCACTGGCAAGGGCCTGGACCAGCTGCTGGGCGCGGCGTTTGAGGTCCGAGAGGCCTGGTCCAAGCGCATCGGCACGGGCGAGCTGAACCGCTGGTTCGAACGCGCCGTGGACGCCAACCCCCCGCCCGCGCCGGGCGGCAAGCGGGTCAAGCTGCGCTACGTCACGCAGGTCAAGACGCGGCCACCCAGCTTCGTGATCTTTGGCACGCGCGTGGACCAGCTGCCGGCCTCCTACCAGCGGTACCTCGTCAACTCGATGCGGGTGGCGCTGGGGTTCGGCGCGGTGCCCGTCCGGCTGACGCTGCGGGCGCCGCGTAACCCGTTCGATCGGGACAAGACCGCCGGCTGAGAGGGCCGGCTCGGCGGGCCCTCTGGCAACGCCTTGTTTACGCTGCGACGTTACGAAGATTCGCGGGTGCCCCTTCGGGCCACCCCGATGGAGACGGATCGCGGTGTCGTTCGAGGGCAGTACGCTGGTGGACTGGACGGCCTATGCCAAGGCGCGCGCCGAACTGGGCAGCGGTTTCGTCCGCATCCTGGGGTATTTCCGGGAGGACGGCGTGAAGTCGCTCGCCGCGATCGAGGCGGCGATGCGGACCCGCAACGCCGCCGCGCTGGTGATCCCCGCTCATACGCTGAAGGGAGAGGCGCGACAGTTCGGCGCGGAGCCGCTGGCCGATCTGGCCGAGCAGATCGAGACGGCGGCGCGCGACTGTGTGGAACGTCATGACACGCCAGACGAGTTTCTGGAGCTGGTGGTGCGGCTGCGCCCGCTGTTTACCGAAACGCTGGCGCTGCTGGAACGGGAGTCGAACCCGCTGGTGGAGCGGCGGCCGCTCGGCGGCGGTTTCGGCCGCCGGCCAACTGCGAGTTTCGGCCGCGCCTGAACGCTATCGACGCAAGCTCTGCCATTGGAGCCGCGAAAGGCTGCGCCATAGCCATTCCAACGGTCCGTAGCGGAATCTGGCCAGCCACGGGCCGGGCCAGGCCAGCATGGTCGCGAGGACGAGAGGCGCCAGCCAGCAGAGCTGCGCCCGACTGAGCTGTCCGAACAGGCCCATTCCGCCGAAAACGACGGCCATGACCAGGCTGGTTCCTAGATAGTTGGTGAACGCGACCTGGCCCGCCGCCGCCAGTCGCCCGCTCAGCGCTCCGCCTGGCCGCAACAGGAGCAGCAGGCCGGAAGCGTAGCCCGCGACCACCAGCGGGCGTACGGGTACCGTCAGCGCGTAGGAGAACAGCACCACCTGGCGCGGATCAAAGTCGCGGGCGACGATCGCCCAGGCCAGAAGGGCATAGACCGGTAGTCCGACCGCCAGGCCTGCGGCCGCCCAGCGGACGTAATGGCCATGACACCAGCCGCCGGTCAGCATCGCGGAACGCAGCCCGGCCATGCCGAACAGCATATAAGCGAGCGTCTCCGCCCCCGTCGCCATCAGAAGGGATAGGGGGCCCGGCGCGGTGCGCCATCGCCACGCCACGGCGCCCGCCCAATCGCCGCCCAGGGCCCTTACCTCCGCCCTCAGGGACGCGGGCGGCGGCGTGCCGAAGCCGGCCTGAAGGGCGTCCCAGGCGGCGATCTGGCCCGGCGTGCCGGCCGGGCTCGCCGTGAGGGCGGCCTGCGTCGCTCCGGCAACGAGGACGCACTGCACCGCCAGCAAGAACAGTCCCGCAGCGACCAGCCAGCGCGCGTCCAGGCGACGGAAGGCAAAGGCCGCGCACCCGACCAGCGCGTAATGCGAGAGGATGTCCCCCCACCAGAGCAGATAAAGGTGCGCGACCCCGAACAGGTAGAGCCACGCCATGCGCGCGAAATGGACGCGAGCGGGATCGTCGCCGGCAGCCTCCGCCCGGTCGATCACCAGCAGCATGGACGCGCCGAACAGGAACGAGAACAAGCCCCGCATCCTCCCCTCGACGAACACGAACGTCAGGATCCAGGTCCAAAGGTCCGCGCCCGTCCGCCCGCCCCACGCCGCGGGCGAGAAGGCCGCCGCCGCCGGCAGGCCGAAGGCCGGCAGGTTGGCGACCAGGATGCCCAGCACAGCCACGCCGCGAAGATAGTCCAGCGCCACGATCCGCGGTCCGGCGGCGGGCTCCCCGTCGATTGCGCGCGTGCCGTTCACGCGCGTCGCCTAGCAGCGCGGCCGGACCCTGCAAGACCGGACAGGCAAGGCGGCTCGCGATCGCCCGACAGCCCCGACGCGGCTAGGCGCCTGCCAACTGGGTGTTCCGGATGTCGCTGAGATAGAGATAGTCCTCGTCAAATTCGCCCAGCTTCACCAGAAGATCCCAGTCCAGGACGTTGGCGCGCCGGTCGCGGATTTCGATGGCGCCGGCCTCGCGCAGGTTGCGCAGGCTGCGGTTGACGTGGACGTTGGTCAGCCCGGTCGCGTCCGCCAGATGCCCCTGCGTGAAGTCCACCGGAAAGCCGCCCGCCGGTCCGCCGATCTGCTGGTAGCGCCGCATAAGCTCGCACAGCAGGTGCGCGACGCGCGCCTGTGCGCCGCGCCGGCCCAGGTTCAGCATCCATTGAGACATGACCTGCAGGTCCACCACGCAGTCCCGCCACAAGGCGAGCGAGATCGCCGACGACCGTTCCACCGCATCCAGTATCTCGGCGTGGGGCACGAAGATGACGGTGGCGTACAGGGCGGACTGGAGCGCCGCGGTGACACGGGGGAGCATGGCCGAGTGGAGGTCGCCCATCTCGCCGGGCAGGTAATAGGCAGTGAACTGGCGCGCACCCGATTCGGTCTGCCCGAACCGCGCAACCAGGCCCTCCGCGACGAGGCAGCAATGCGTCGTGTTGACGCCCAGGGCGACGATGTCTTCGCCGCTGCCGAAGCGTTCGACCCGGCCAGAGAACCCGGCCACCAGGGCACGGTCCCGGTCCGACAGGCGCGACCGCTGCTCAAGCCGCGACAACCACATCGCAAGTGCGGCGGATCGGATGTTCATCGCCGGTGGCCTAGCCGAACGTGGCTGGCCATCCGATAACGGAGGTTAATGCGATAACACAGAGATGAAATTCAGGCGGCCTCCAACAGCCGGTCGGCCTGGGCGCGCGCCTCTGCGGTCACGGTGGCGCCCGACAGCATGCGCGCGATCTCCTCCCGCCGCTCGGCCTCGGAAAGTGGGCGAACGCCCGTGCGGGTGACCGTTCCGTCGCTGGACTTGGCGATCAGCAGGTGCTTGGCGCCGCGCGCAGCGACCTGGGGACTATGCGTTACCACCAGCAGCTGCGTGGTCTCCGCCAGCCGTGCCAGCCGCTCGCCGATGGCGGACGCCACCGCGCCGCCAACGCCGCGATCCACCTCGTCGAACACCATGGTCGCGGCCCCGCCTTCCTCCGCAAGCGCTACCTTGAGCGCAAGAATGAAGCGCGACAGCTCGCCGCCGCTGGCGATCCTGGCGAGCGGCGCGAACGGCGCGCCGGGATTGGTGCTGATCTCGAACTCCACCCGGTCGCGACCCGCCGGCCCGTCCGCGTCCGCAGCGACCGCCGTGCGGAAACGGGCGGCGTCCAGCTTCAACGGCGCCAGTTCGCCCGCCACCGCCCGGTCTAGCCGTTCCGCCGCGGCACGACGCTGACGACCGAGCGCGTCGGCCGCCGCCTCATAGGCTTGCCGCGCTGTGGCGACCTCGCGGTCCAGCGCGGCGATGCCCGTCTCGCCCGCCTCCAGCCGGTGCAGCCGGGCCGTCAGATCGGCCGCGAGCGGCGCCAGATCGTCCGGCTGTACGCGGTGCTTGCGCGCCATGCCGCGCAGATCGAACAGCCGCGCCTCATCCTCCTCCAGCACGCGCGGGTCAAAGGCGAGTGCGGCGCGTGCCTCGCGCAGGCGGTCCTCCGCCGCCGCCGCCTCGACAGCCGCACGGTCCACCGCGGCCAGCGCCTCGCCCAAGGCCGGATGCGACTCCGCGATGCGTTCCAAGACCCGGGCGGCCTGTCGCAGCGCCGCACCTGCGCCGTTCGATCCCTCCAGAAAGGCGTCTACCGACGACAGGTCCTCGGCTACCTTCTCCGATCGCTGCATCAGCCTTCGGCGGTCGGACAGCGCCTCCTCCTCGCCCGGCTCCGGCGACAGGCGCGCGAGCTCGTCCACCGCGTGCTCCAGCCATTCGCGGTCGCGTTGCGCGGCGTCGATCTCGTCCCGCGCTTCCGCCAGGCGCGCCTCTGCCGCGCGCAGCGTCGCCCAGGCGCGCGCGGCGGGAGCCGCGTCGATGCGCCCGAACGCGTCCAGCAGCGCCCGATGGCCGCGCGGGTTCAGGAGGCCGCGGTCGTCGTGCTGGCCGTGGACCTCGACAAGATGAGGCGCCAGCTCCCGCAACAGCCCGGCCGAGACCGGCTGCGAATTAACAAAGCCGCGGCTTCCCCCGTCCGCCTTGACCTGGCGCCGGACGATCAGCGGCTCGCCCGGCTCCACATCGACGCCGTTCTCCTCCAGCAAGGCCGCGACGGACGCCGCGGGCGCGTCAAAGGTGGCGGTGACCGATGCGTTGGCGGCGCCGTGACGCACCAGTCCGGAGTCGCCGCGCGCCCCCAGCGCCAGCCCGAGCGCGTCGAGCAGGATGGACTTGCCGGCCCCGGTCTCGCCCGTGAGTACGTCGAGGCCGGCCCCGAAATCGAGGTCCAGCGCCTCGATCAGGACGACGTCGCGGATGGAGAGCTGAGTCAGCATCGGAGTCGCGGCTTAGACGATCCGCGACGCGAAGTGATCCCCTAATGTTCCCTCGGCCGGTGGAAGGAGCCGGCACGGCCGGTTCCTTCCGACCGACGGCGCACGGATCGCCTTCAGCGCGGCGGCGTGCCGCCGGACGGCTGCGGGTCGGCGGCCGTTCCCGCACCGCCGCCGGAGGTCACCGCGTCCGACAGCGTTCCGCCGGTCGCCGTCTCGCCCGAGCCGGTAACCGGATTGGCCGGCGCGCGAGTGGGCGCGGTGCGACCCGTCGCCTCGCCCGGGATGCCAGCATTGCCCAGCGTGCCGGGCGTTCCCGGCGCCACGTTCTGCTGGCCGAACGCGATCGGCGCGACGGGCTTGGCCGGATGCTCGCGCATCAGCTTGAACGCGCGCTGGTACCAATCGGTCTGGGGATAGTTGCGGCCCAGCACGGCCGCGGACTTCTGCGCCTCCAGGGGCGTGCCCAGCGCCAGATAGGTTTCCGTTAGCCGCATCAGCGCCTCAGGCGCGTGGGTAGTGGTCTGGTAGTCGTCCACCACTTTGCGGAAACGCATGGAGGCCGCAAGCCACTGGCCACGCGTCTCGTAGAAGCGGCCGACCTCCATCTCCTTGCCGGCCAGGTGGTCGTTGACCAGATCCATCTTCAGCCGCGCGTCGGCCGCATAGCGGGTGTTGGGATAGCGGCGTGTCAGTTCGCCCAGCGCGTCCTGTGCCTGACGCGTGATCTTCTGGTCGCGGGTCACGTCGTTGACCTGCTCGTAATAGCTGAGCGCGATCAGGTAATAGGCATAGGGCGCGTCGCGGTTGCCGGGATGAACCGCCAGGAAGCGCTGCGCCGCCTGGATCGACTCGGCATAGTCCTTGTTCAGGTAATAGCTGAACGCGCTCATCAACTGGGCACGGCGCGCCCAGATGGAATAAGGATGCTGGCGCTCCACCTCGTCGAACAGCTGGGCGGCTTCCTTGTAGCGGCTTTGGTCCAGCCGGTTCCGGGCGGCCGAGTAGAGCGTGCCCACGTCGCGCGCCACATAGGGCACGTCGCCCTTGGTCTGGTTGCGCGCGCAGGCGCCGAGCGAAAGGGAAAGGGCCGCGAGGGAGGCGAGCGCCGCGAAGCGGGCAGGGAGACGGGACGGGGTACGCATCGGACGCCGCCTTATCGCAAGCCGGGAAGCGCTCCAAGTCCCGCAACCGCGCCGCCTGTCCGCGCGTTGCGGGCGGCACAACAGAGGATCGTCGATGCCCGCCACCAAGCTCCACACCCACCGCGTCGAGAAGCCTTGGGGCCGTACCACGCTGTTTCCCGGCTTTCCCGATCCGAAGCCGGGCGAGGGCAAGGTGGGCGAGGTGTGGTTTCAGGAACCGGGCGACACCAAGCCGGACCTGCTCATCAAGTACCTGTTCCCGGGTGAGAAGCTGTCCGTTCAGGTGCATCCTGACGACGCGGAGGCGCACAAGCGCGGCCTGCCGCGCGGCAAGGACGAGTGCTGGACCATTCTGGAGGCGGAGTCCGACGCGGTGATCGCGCTCGGTACCAAGAACCCGACCGATGCCGACACACTCCGTGGGGCCGCGAAGGACGGCACGATCGAGCAGGATCTGGACTGGAAGCCGGTAAGGGCGGGCGACTTCCTCTACTGCCCGTCCGGCACGATCCACGCGATCGGCGGTGGGATCACGCTGATCGAGGTACAGCAGAACTCCGAGACGACCTACCGCCTATACGACTACGGATCGGACCGCGAGCTGCACCTGGACGACGGCATGGCGGTCGCCGATCCAAACCCGTACGTCGCGCCGCCTGCGCCGGCCGCCTCGGACGACGCGGGCCGCCGGGTGATGGTCGAAGGGCCGAAGTTCGTGCTGGAACGCTGGTCCGGCGGCACGCGATCGCTGGATTTGGCGGACGGCCAGACGGCGTGGCTGGTTCCCATCAAGGGCTCGGGCTCGGTCGCCGGCGTGGATTTCACGGCGGGCGAGTGCGTTACCGTCACGGGGCACGAAGAGGTTCGAGCCGCGGATGACATGATCTGCGCCTATCCGGGTACCCGGCGCTTGTGAGCGGTCAGGGGCCGGATCGCGCCGGCCCCGCCGCCTGTCACTTCTTGGCGGGCAGGCCCACGCCACGCCACGCCTTGGCCTGGGTGTCGGCCAGTTCCACCAGATTGCCCATGGCGACCGGCATGTCGATCAGGTGCAGGCCCCAGTCCTTGAGCACCTGGCCGTTCGCTTGCACGTCGCCCACGATCGTGTCGGTGCGCGCGTCGGAGGGGTCGGCGTTCACGGTCACCGCCAGATAGTCGAAGCCATTCGCCGACACGCATTCCGCCGAGATCAGGCCGGGCACCTTCACGAACGGGGTCGCGACCGTCACGCCCTTGGCCCAGCTTTCCTGCCGCGCGCTGGACTGGCCCGCGCCTGCGGCCGAGAAGATCGCGTCGGTCACGGCGCGGCCGCCGGCCAGCGCGGCCGGGTTTGTGCATGCCACGACCATTCCCGATGGCGTGCCCCCGGCCGTTCCGGGCGCCGCGATCCTGCCGAAGCGGCTGTTGGCCGGCGGCGGGCTGTCCTGGCGGAAGGTGACGTAACTGACGACGCAGCCATATTGGCCCGCTTGGCGGCAGAGCGGAATGCGCTTCAGGTCGCCGCCGACCACCTGGCCTGACGGCACGGCCACGTTGGTGCCGATCAGCATGGCGGAGATGATGTTGCGGCGTGCCTCCGAGTTCTCGACGCTGCGCGCCAGCATCTCCTTGAGCACGCCTGACCCTTGGCTGTGTCCAATCAGCACCACGCCGCGCCCGCGATTGTCGCGACGCAGATAATCGTTCCAGGCGGCGGTCACGTCCGCCAGCGCCATGGCGCGATCGGCCGTCATGGGTTGGCCCGTCATGGTGCCGCGAAGCGCCGTCAGCGTCACCTGGCGATAGAGCGGTGCGAAGACGCGGCACTTGGCGGTGAAGCGTGCCGCCTGGGCGGTCGCCACCGCATTCTCCTCCGCACCCGCCGTCATGTCCGAGTTGGGCGTCGGGTCGAGCGACACGGTGGGATAGACGTAGAAACAGTCAAAGGCAGGCGTGGAGGCGCGCTTGAACCGTTCCGCCCGCACCTTGCCGTCGGGCCGCACCACCGTGACGTCCTGATTGGAGGCGCACGGGTCCGCGCGGCCGGGCCGGCAGAGCCAGGCCGAATCCTGCGAATAGTCGGGCGTGGCCGCAGGGGAGGCAGGGCCGGCCGCCGGGATGGTCGGAGCAGGGCCGGGAGCGGGAGCCGCCTGAGCGGCGAGCATAACAAGGGTGGCGAGCGCGGTCATCGAGTTACTCTCCCTGGCAGAGACGCCGGTCGGGGCCGGCTTCGTTGGGAGAGACTAGCCGCCGCAGCGCGGCGTTCAAGAGGCTTCGGTACGGATGCTGTACTAGGATTTCCGCGGCGTTTCCCAGCCGCGGTATCCCTTTCCTCGTCGGCGCCTAGAAGGCGGCCAGCCCCGTGATCGCGCGACCCAGGATCAGCGCGTGGACGTCATGTGCGCCCTCATAGGTGTTGACCGTCTCCAGGTTCATCAGGTGGCGCATCATGTGGTACTCGCCCGAGATGCCGTTGCCGCCGTGCATGTCGCGGGCAGTGCGCGCGATGTCGAGCGCCTTGCCGACATTGTTGCGCTTGACCAGGCTGACCATCTCGGGCGCGAACCGGCCCTCGTCCATCAGCCGCCCGACGCGCAAGCTGGCCTGGAGGCCGAGCGCGATCTCCGTCTCCATGTCCGCCAGCTTCTTCTGGTAGAGCTGCCGTCCCGCCAGCGGCGTGCCGAACTGCTTGCGGTCGAGCCCGTACTGGCGTGCGGCGTGGAGGCAGAACTCGGCCGCGCCCATCGCGCCCCAGCTGATGCCGTATCGCGCGCGGTTGAGGCAGCCGAACGGACCCTTCAGTCCCGCCACGTCGGGCAGCAGCGCGTCCTCTCCGACCTCCACCTCGTCCATCATCACCATGCCGGTAATGGAGGCACGGAGCGACAGCTTGCCCTCGATCTTGGGCGTGGAAAGGCCGTCGGTGCCTTCGCGCTTCAGCACGAATCCGCGGATCGCGCCGCCATGCTCGTCCGACTTGGCCCAGATGACGAACACGTCGGCGACCGGAGCATTGGAAATCCACGTCTTCGCACCCGAGATGCGATAGCCGTCGGCGGTCTTCACCGCACGCGTGGTCATGGAGCCGGGATCGGAGCCCGCGTCGGGCTCGGTCAGGCCGAAGCATCCGATCCACTCGCCGCTGGCGAGCTTCGGCAGATACTCGCGCTTCTGCGCCTCCGAGCCATAGGCCAGGATGGGGTACATAACGAGGCTGGACTGAACGCTCATCATGGAGCGATAGCCGCTGTCGATCGCCTCCACTTCGCGCGCGACCAAGCCATAGGCCACGTAGGTCGTGCCCACGCCGCCATATTCCTCCGGCACGGTAGGACCCAGCAGCCCCAGCTCGCCCATCTCGCGGAAGATTTCGACGTCCGTATGCTCGTTGGCAAAGGCGTCCACCACACGCGGTAACAGCTTCTCGCGGGCATAGGCGCGCGCCGTGTCGCGCACCATCCGCTCGTCCTCGGTCAGCTGGTCATCGAGAAGGAACGGGTCCTCCCAGTCGAAACGGCCCATGCCCGCCATAAACAGATGCTCCTCTTCGCCAGCCGGAATGGGGAGGCGGCGGGGACTTGTCCAGCCGCGAGCTTCAAAGGGCGGTGCGGACGTTCAGCAGCTCGGGAAAGAAGCGCTGCTCCACCACGCGCGCCAGATAGGGGACGCCGGGCGTCCCGCCCGTACCGGACTTGAACCCGATCACGCGTTCCACCGTCTTCAGATGGCCGAAGCGCCAGAGCTGGAAGTGGTATTCGAGGTCGACCAGCTTCTCGGCCAGTTCGTACAGGTCCCACCAACGACCCGAATCCGCATAGATGGCGGCCCAGCACGCCTCCACCGCCGCATCCGGGCCAGCGGGTTTCGACCAGTCGCGCTCCAGCCGGTCGGCCGGCACGTCCAGGCCGCGACGCGCGAGCAGTCGAAGCGCCTCGTCGTACAGGCTGGGCCGTGCCAGTTCCGCTTGGAGGCCGGCCACCACGTCCGGCTCGTCGGCGAAGACCCGCGCCATGCGGGCGTCGCGTGCGCCCATCACATATTCCAGCATCCGGTACTGGTCGGACTGGAAGCCGGACGATGATGCGAGCTTCCCGCGCATCACCGAATAGTCGGCGGGCGTCATGGTGGCGAGCACCTCCCAGGACTGGATCAGCTGTGCCTGCACCCGGCCGACGCGCGCCATCATCTTGAGCGATGGGCCGATATCGTCCGCGGCGATCCGCTTGCGCGCCTCGCCCAGCTCGTGGAGGCAGAGCTTCATCCACAGTTCGGACGCCTGGTGGATGGTGACGAACAGCAGCTCGTCGTGCGCCGCCGACCGCGGCCGCTGCTGGTCGAGCAGTTCGGGTAGGCGGAGATAGGAGCGATAGGTGAGGTCGGCCACGGCTATTCGCCGATTACGTGCAGCGCCAGTTCGCGCGCGTGCGGCCGGCGGCGATGCTCGAACAGGTAGAGGCCCTGCCACGTGCCCAGCGCCAGCCTGCCGTTCACCAGCGGGATCGACAGGCTTGTCGCGGTCATTGCGGCGCGCAGGTGCGCCGGCATGTCGTCCGGCCCTTCGTCGTCATGCTCGTACCCGTCGCTCTCGGGCGCGACCTGCGCGAAATAGCGTTCCAGGTCTCGGCGCGCGGCCGGCGCGGCGTTTTCCTGGATCAGCAGGGAGGCAGAGGTGTGGCGGACGAATACGGTCAGCAATCCGTCGCGCATGTCCTGGTCCTCCACCCATCGCGCGACCTCGCGCGTCACCTCGTGCAGCCCGGTACCGGGTGTGCGGATGGGAAGAATGGTTGTAGCCTGCCGCATCGCCAATGCCCTAGTCTGCGACACGCGGGAGTCCAGCGCGCCGCATGAACTGGCAAGTCGGGGGAGAGGGACCATGACGAGCATCCGCGATCGGGCCATCCAGCTCTACGACGCCTATACCCATGAGCATCGCGACCGACGGCAGCTGCTGCGCGAGGTGACGGCGCTGGTCGGGTCGGCCGCGGCGGCCGAGATGCTGATCGCGGGCATCGGTGCCTCGCCCGCCGCCGCCGCCGTGGTACCGGCCGACGACAAGCGCCTGCGCACCGCCACCCAGACGGGGCAGGAGGCGGGACGGCCGCTTTCCGTCTACACGGCCGCGCCGGTCCGCCGCGCGGGGCGAGGCAGGGTGGTCGTGATCCATGAAAATCGCGGACTGAACGACCACGTCCGCGACGTCGCGCGCCGCGTGGCGTTGGCCGGGTTCGACGCGGTGGCGCCCGACCTGCTCAGCCCGCAGGGCGGCACGCCCGCGGGCGACGACGACCGCGCCCGTGCCATGATCGGCACGATCGACTACGACCTCGCCATCGCGCAGGTGCGTGCGCTGCTGAAGGCTGGCGGGGGCAAGGCCGGCATTGTCGGCTTCTGCTGGGGCGGTGCCATGGTGGACCGCGTCGCGGTCGCGGCCGGCGGCGACCTGGCGGCAGGCGTCAGCTACTACGGGCCCGCGCCCGCCCCGTCGGAGGCGGCCAGGGTACAGGCACCGCTCATGATCCACCTGGCCGGCAAGGACGCGCGCGTGAACGCCACCGCGGAGCCCTGGATCGCGGCTCTCAAGGCGGCGGGGCGGGGGGTGGAGGCCTTTACCTACCCGGGCGTCGACCACGCCTTCAACAACGACACCTCGACCGAGCGCTACAACAAGGCCGCCGCCGACCTGGCCTGGGAGCGCACCACCGGCTTCCTGCGCCGCCACCTGGCCTGAGGAGAAGCAAGATGCTGACGCTCTACACCAATCCCATGTCGCGGGGGCGTATCGCGCGCTGGATGCTGGAGGAAACCGGTCAGCCCTATGAGGAGGAGATCGTCGCCTGGGACGCGAAGCCGGCCGCGTTTCTCCAGCTCAATCCAATGGGCAAGGTGCCCGTGATCGTCCATGACGGCCGCGTCGTCACCGAATGCGCTGCCATCTGCGCCTATCTGGCCGACGCCTTTCCGCAAGCCGGCCTCGCTCCCACCGCCGACGAGCGGGCCGACTATCATCGCTGGCTGTTCTTCGCAGCCGGGCCGGTCGAGCAGGCGGTGACCAACAAGGCGATGGGCGTCCAGCCGTCCGACCAGCAACGCGCCATGGTCGGCTATGGCAGCTTTGATGCGATGGTGGACGTGCTGGCGGGTGCCGTGTCGGCGCATCCCTGGGTCGCCGGCGACCGGTTCACGGCGGCCGACGTCTATGTCGGGTCGCAGGTGCTGTGGGGGCTACAGTTCGGCTCGCTGCCCGACCGGCCGGCCTTCAAGGAATATGCGACGAAGCTCAGCGCCCGCGAGGCCTATAAGCGTGCCAACGCGAAGGACGACGCGCTTATGCCCACTGACACGTCCTCTCCAGCCTAGCGAGGCTGGGGCGGCTCGGTACTCAGGCGGTCAGGCCTACCCGCAGGAAGGCGGGAACCGGGCCGTTCCAGTCGACGACCGCATCAGCGACCAACGGCGCGTCCTCGACAGGCCGGTCGTCGCGGCGGGCCAGACGCCGATCGTCGCGGCGATCGTCCCGCTGCGCCTCGCGCACCGGCGGCTCCTCGCGCCGCGACCGCTCGGGCCGTGAACGGCGGCCGCGTGGCTCCTCCTCGGGCAGGTCGACCTTGATGCGCTCGATCGTCTGGCCGGTCAGCTTCTCGATGTTCTGGACGTTCTCGGCGTCGTCGGGCGCCACCAGCGTATAGGCGGTACCCGTGGCGCCCGCGCGGCCGGTGCGGCCGATCCGGTGAACGTAATCGTCCGGGTGCCAGGGTGCGTCGAAGTTGAACACGTGGCTGACGCCCTTGATGTCCAACCCGCGTGCCGCGACGTCGCTGGCGACCAGGATGTTGATGTGGCCCGACTTGAACAGGTCCAACTCGGCCAGGCGCTGGGGTTGTTCCATGTCGCCGTGGATCTCGCCCGAACGGAAGCCATGGCCTTTGAGCGACTTGTTCAGCTCGCGGACTGTGGTTTTGCGGTTGCAGAAGATGATGGCGGTGCGCACGTCCTCCTGCCCCAGCAGCGCGCGCAGGACCTTGCGCTTCTCGTGGCCCGCACCGCCAGTGGGCACTAGGCGCTGGGTGATGTTGATGTTGGTGGAGGCGGGGCGCGCGACCTCCACCTGCTTGGGGTTCTCCAAGAACTTGTCCGCCAGCTTCTTGATCGGCGGGGGCATGGTGGCGCTGAACAGCAGCGTCTGGCGCTGCTTGGGCAGCTTGGTGCAGATTTCCTCGATGTCGGGGATGAACCCCATGTCGAGCATCCGGTCCGCCTCGTCGATCACCAGCAGCGAACAGCCGGTCAGTAGGATATTGCCGCGGCCGAAAAGGTCCATCAGCCGGCCGGGCGTTGCGATCAGCACGTCCACGCCCCTTTCCAGCGCCTTGATCTGGTCGCCCATGGAAACGCCGCCGATCAGCAGCGCCATGGAAAGCTTGTGGTTCCGGCCGTATTTCTCGAAATTCTCCGCCACCTGGGCTGCCAGCTCACGGGTCGGTTCCAGGATCAGGCTGCGCGGCATCCGCGCGCGGCTGCGGCCGTGCGCCAAGATGTCGATCATGGGCAGCACGAAGCTGGCGGTCTTGCCCGTGCCCGTCTGGGCGATGCCGATGATGTCGCGCATCATCAGCACCGGCGGAATGGCCTGGGCCTGGATAGGCGTGGGCTCGGTATAGCCGGCGGCGGTGACCGCGTTCAGCAGCTCGTCGGAAAGGCCGAGATCGGCAAAGCTCATGCAAGGCACCAGTCGCGCGGGACCCGTGTTCGCGGACCCGTGCCCGCGCCGAGGCGCGCCCGCGCGCTCGCGGAATATGGCGGAAAAGTCAATCTGAACCGAGTCGAGCCTCTGCCGGGCCGAACCGGTTCCTCCGCGCCCGTCAGGGGACCGCCACCGCCTCCAGCAGCCGAAACCGGTCGATCTGGCATCGCGCGCCGGCCCGCGACCGTATGGCGTCGCGCCCCGCACAGACCAGCCCGCGCGCGTCGGGCCGCAGGTAGAAGCCAGAATAGAAGTCCAGCCCCCGGCAATCGTCGTCCAGCCGCGCCCGCACGCGCTGGCCGCCGCGCAGCACCAGGTCGATGCGGTCGCGCGCGGTCACAACGGCGCCCGCCAGCGCGGCCGTGGGCACGCACTTGGGCCCGCGCTTCTCCTTCCACGTGATCGCCTTGGGCGGCGCCACGCGCGGCACTCGAATGATGACGCGCTGTCGTACGGTCAGCTGCGCCAGCAGCGTGTCCGACGCGGGCGCGGCAGCAGGAGCCGCCACGGCGAGCAGCAGAAGGGGGACAAGTACGCGACGCATCGGTGAACTGTTGCGACTGGCGTTCCGCGGTTGAACGTCCGCTGAATTTGGCGCGTCGGATGCGGGACGTGGAATTTGGGACGGCGTCACCCGGCTGCTATCATCGGTCATGACCCCCGCCCAATCCCATATGCTCCATGTGCTCGAACCCGCTCTCGGGACCAAGGGCATCGTCACCGACGCGGCCGAGATCGCGCCCTGGACGGTGGACTGGCGCAAGCGCTTTCGCGGCAGCGCGCCCGCGCTTCTTCAGCCCGCCACCACGGAGCAGGTCGCCGCCGTCGTTCGTGCCGCCGCCGAGCACCGGGTCGCGCTGGTTCCGCAAGGGGGCAACAGCTCCATGGTCGGCGGTGCCACGCCGCCGCCGGACGGGGGCGCGCTGATCCTGTCGCTCCGCCGCATGAACCGCGTCCGCCGCCTGGATGCGGATGCCGGGCTCGCGGTGGCGGAGGCCGGCGTGATCCTTCAGTCACTGAACGACGCGGCGCTGGAGAAGGGCATGCGTTTCCCGCTGACGCTGGGAGCCAAGGGCACGGCCACGGTCGGCGGCCTTGTTTCCACAAATGCCGGCGGCGTGCAGGTGCTGCGCTTCGGCACGATGCGCGGCCTGGTGGCGGGCGTGGAGGCGGTGCTTGCGGACGGGTCGGTGTTCGACGGCCTGGCAGCGTTGCCCAAGGACAATCGCGGATACGACCTCACCCAGCTCCTGGTGGGCGCGGAGGGCACGTTGGGCGTGGTGACGGCCGCCACCTTGCGGCTGATGCCGGCGGTGGCGCAGCGCAGCGTCGCTTGGGTCGGCCTGGCGTCACCCGCCGACGCGCTGGCGCTGCTTCGTCGTATGCAGGCCGCGACCAATGCCTTGGAAAGCTTCGAGCTGATGCCGACCGGATCGGTGGGCGCGGTGCTGCGGCACGTGCCCGGCACCCGCCTGCCCCTTGATGCCGACCATCCCTGGCACGTGCTTCTCGAGGCCACGGCCACCGATCCGGCGGCGGAGGCTCCGACCAAGGTGCTGGAGCGTCTGCTGGCCCCTGCGCTGGAGGACGGGCTGGCGACCGATGCCGCGATCGCCGCCTCCGAGGCCCAAGCGGAGGATTGGTGGCGCATCCGCCATTCCATTTCCGATGCCGAGCGCGCGCAGGGACCCGCGACGCAGCACGACGTATCGGTTCCGGTCGCCGACATGCCGCGCTTCCTGGTGGAAGCGGCGGCGGCGTGCGACGCGCGCTTTCCCGGCACGCACGCCAGCGGTTTCGGGCACCTGGGCGACGGCAACGTCCACTTCCACGTCCGCGCGCCCGCGGGCCGCGACCCCGACCTCTGGTATGCCGAGGACGCGCCCGTCGTGACCCGCTTCGTCCACGACCTGGTGGAGGAGATGGGCGGCGCCATCTCCGCCGAGCACGGGATCGGTCAGATGAAGCGGGATGAACTGGCGCGGCTGGCCAGCCCCGCTCGGATGCGCGCACTCTGCGCGATCAAGGCGGCCATGGACCCGCTGAACATCCTGAACCCGGGCAAGCTGGTCGGCTAGCGCAAGCGCAAGCGCCGCCTTGGCGTCGCGGATGGCCGCACCTACAATCGGGCCAATGACCGACCCGCACGATCGCGCCGACCAGCGCGCCAACGGCTTTCTTGCCCGAATGCGCCGCTACCTGTGGGTGCCCGGCTTCTGCCGGTCGTGCGGCAGAAGCATCCGGAGCCGGTCCAAGTCCTGCCCGCATTGCGGTGAGCCTCGTCCCTGAACAGGTCGGGTCGTACCTGTCCCGTCATGGGACGGTGCTGATCCATATGGGTGTCATGGTTGGTGGCGCTCCGCGACTTGCCCTTCATGAGGGTGGCGTGAAGATCAGCATCGACCGAACGCAGCCGGGCAACCGGTTGGACAATGGCCATATCTTCTTCGTCGGCCGCGACGAGGAGGGGGCAGCGTTGACCGTTGAACTCGACCGCTCGGCTTGGGAGACGATCCAGGCGGAGTGGTCTTTCGACCCGCTGGCGGGCGTGGAGGAGTTGGCCCGCCACGGGCACTGGCGCATGCACGACGGGCAACCGGTCTGGCGCATCGACTTCATCTGAGCGACGCCAAACGGTTGAAAAGTCGCCGAAAGTCGTATTGAATCCCATCAAAGTTGCGGCCAGTTATGTCGCCATGCCGTGGAGAAGCGAGCATTACAGAACAGCGTTGGCGAATGCCGCCGTCCGGCTGACCATTGTCCCCGAACACGCTCATCTTCGGTTCGACGGCAATTGTTTCCTCATTGATGCGATCGACGCCGACGGCTCCGGCGCGGTGATCGCGATCGACGCATCCGGCTGGAACAGCCTGTGTGAGGAGTTCGGACGCGATTCCCTGTTCGAGTTGGAACAGCTGGCGCTGACAGGCGGATGGGAGCCCTATGGGGCCGGACGCGTCTGGCGGGTGATCCTGATCTGAGTCGCTCGTTCCGGCGGGATGCCCTTCAATCCAGGGGGTAGAGGGCTGCGGCGATCCGGCGGCCTTCGCTCCGCAACACGCCCCAGGCGCGCGCGGCGGCGCGGCTGTCCATGGCCTCTATCCCGATGTCTCGCGCCTCCAGCGCGCGGACCAGTGCCGCGGGCGGCCGCCGGAGCTTCGCGCCCGTGCCTAGCAGCACGAACTCGAGCGATCCGGTCAGCAGGACGGCCAGGTCGGCCTCATTCAGCCGTTCCAGCGGCGGCGGGGTCCATTCGCTTGCCGTCTCCACCGTCAGGAGCAGCGCACGGTGGCTCTGCTCCTGCACGCGAAATCCTGCCGGTCCGAAGCCCGTGACCAAAGGCCCGGCGCCCGCTCGCTCGGGGCGCAGATGGAGGTCGGCCATCTGCGGCTACTCGGTCGCCTCTGGCGGACGGGGACCGACGCGCTCGGCGCCAGTCCTCTCCGCCTTATCCAGCGTGCCCGGCCGCTCGCGATTGGGCTCGGCGCGCAGGCCCAGCGTGATGAGCAGCGAGGATGAGACGTAGATGGACGAGTAGGTGCCCACCACGATGCCCAGGATCATGGCGGCGGTGAAGCCACGCAGCACGTGCCCGCCGAGCAGCAGCAGCGCCAGCAGCGCCAGCAGGATGGTAACGGATGTCATCACCGTGCGCGGCAGCGTCTCGTTGACTGACAGGTTGATGATCTCACGCATGTCCATCCGGCGATAGCGTCGCATGTTCTCGCGGATGCGGTCGTCGATCACGATCTTGTCGTTGATCGAATAGCCAATGATGGTCAGGAACGCCGCGACGATGTTCAGGTCCACCTCGAACCAGGTTAGCGCAAAGAAGCCCGCCGTCATCAGCAAGTCGTGGACGATGGCCACGATGGTGGACACGCCGAACTGCCATTCGAACCGCACGATCGCGAACAGGCCGATGCCGAGCACCGCCAGCACCACCGCCAAGAGGCCGTTGCGGATCAGCTCGTCCGATACCTTGCCCGACACGGTGGAGTAGCGGCTGAAGGTCGCGCCCGGAAACTCGCGGGCAAGCGCGCTCTCCACCTCCCGCACGACGCGGTTGGTGGCGCCCTCGTCGCCGCCCTGCTGCACGGGCAGGCGGATGGTGACGGTGTTGGCGCTGCCGAACTGCTGGAGCTGCGCCTCGCCATAGCCCAGCCGGTCCACCGCGGCGCGGACCCGATCCTGGCTGGGCGGCGTCGGAAACCGCTCCTCGATCATCAGGCCGCCGGCGAAATCGACGCCGAAGTTCAGCCCGCGCGCCGCGACCAGCCCAATCGCCAGCAGCGTCAGGGCCATGGTCAGCCCGAACGCCCATCCGCGCAGGCGGACAAAGTCGATATTGGTGTTGTCGGGAACGATCTTCAGCAGGCGCATGGCAGAACTCTCGCGTCACGCCGGCGATCGCCGGCATCTCCCGATAGGGCGGCGGCGCCCTTGCGGCAGGGGGTCCCGGCCGGCGCCGGGGCGACGGTGGGGGCCGTCATATGTTGATCGCCCGCGGCTTCTCGCGGCGGATCCACTGGACCACCAGCATTCGGGTAAAGGTGACGGCCGTGAACACGGACGTGACGATGCCGATCAGCAGAACCACTGCGAAGCCCTTCACCGGCCCCGATCCCAGGATGAACATGATGACGCCCGAGATGGCGTGCGTCATGTTTGCCTCGAAGATGGTGCGGCTCGCCTCCTTGTAGCCCAGCTCGACGGCCTGCACGACCGATCGTCCCCGGCGCCGCTCCTCACGGATACGCTCGTTGATGAGCACGTTTGCGTCCACCGCGGTCCCGATCGTCAACACGAAACCGGCGATGCCCGGCAGCGTAAGCGTACCGTTCAACACCGCCAGCACGCCCAGGATCACGAACACGTTGATGACGACGGCCAGGTTCGCATAGAAGCCGAACCGGCCATAGGTGACGAACATGAACGCCACCACCAGTGCCACCGCGACCGCAGACGCCAGTATGCCCGCACGGATCGAGTCCGCGCCCAGGTCAGGGCCGACGGTCGATTCCTCGATCACCTTGAGCGCGATGGGCAGCTTGCCGGAGCGCAGCGTGATGGCCAGTTCGTTGGCGCTCTGGACGGTGAAGTTGCCTTCGATATAGCCGGCGCCGCCCAGGATCGCGGTGTTGATGCGCGGCGCGGAGATGACCTGACCGTCCAGGATGATGGCGAACAGCTTGCCCGTGTTCTCCTGCGTCACCCGGGCGAAGCGGCGGCCGCCCTCGCCGTTCAGCGTGAAATTGACGATCGGGTTGTTGTCCTGCTGCCCAAAGCCCTGGCTGGCGTCGGTCAGCTGGTCGCCGGTGATGAGCGCGGACCGCTTCACCGCGATGCGGTTCCCGCCGGCGGGATTGTTGGGGTAGGGCAGGACCTGGCTGCCCGGTGGCGCCCGATTGGCGGCGACCTCCACGGGATCGGCCGTCTCGTCCACCATCTTGAACTCGAGCTTGGCGGTCTTGCCCAGAAGGTCCTTCAGCGCCTGCGGGTTCTGAAGGCCGGGCACCTGCACCACGATGCGGTTGTCGCCCTGGCGCACGATGGTCGGCTCACGCGTGCCCAATTCGTCAATGCGGCGGCGGACCACCTCGGTCGCGGTATCCATGGCGGCGTTCACCGCCTGCTTCAGGCCCGCGGCGGTGGGGCGCAGCACGAAGCGGCTGGTGTCCACCACCTGGATGTCCCATTCGCGCTGACCGGTCAGCCCTGCGCCCGACCCGGTGATGGCCAGAAGCCGTTCGCGCGCGGCGTCCACCTGGGATGGGTCGCGCAGCAGGAAGCTCAGCTGGCCGCCGCGCGTGGAGATGTCGCCGATCTCGATCCGGGGCTTCTCGCGCCGCATGGCGGTCGCCACCTGATCGCGCATCTGCTCCAGGCGGGCGGCGCCCAGGTCGGCCGTGTCCGCTTCCAGCAGCAGGTAGCTGCCGCCCGCGAGGTCCAGCCCCAGGTTGATGCGCGGATGTGGGATGCGGCCCCAAGTGTCGGTGACGCGGCTCGGCAGGAGGCTCGGCACCGCCAGCAGGCAGAGCGCCGCCAGCACCGCCCAGATGCTGACGACCTTCCAGCGCGGAAAGTCGAGCATCAGTCGTTCGCCGGCTTGGCGCCCGCGGGCGACCCGACGCTGGCCAGCGTGCTCTTTACCACGCGCACGCGGGTGTTGGGCGCGACCTCGACCTCCACATGGGCGTCCTCCACGCGGGTCACGCGACCGACGATGCCGCCGGCGGTCACCACCTGGTCGCCCTTCTTGACCGCGGCGACCGCGTTCTGAAGCTCCTTCATGCGACGCTGTTGCGGGCGGATCATCAGGAAATAGAAGACCACGAAAACCAGAAACAGCGGGGCTAGGCTCAGGAACTGGGCCGTGCCGCTGCCGGCTGCGGCCCCTGTTGCGGCTTGTGCGTGGGCGGGCGAAACGAACATGGAGGTTCCGGAAAAACAGGGGTGGCGCGCCGAACGGGGGTCCGCGCGCGAGATGGCCCGTCCGCTACCATCCCGCGCGCCCTCGCGCAACGCGATGCCGCCGTGCTAACCCGACGCGCCACATGGAGAGGAGGCGATCGATGATCCTGGTGATGGGTACCATCAAGCTCGGGGCGGGCGAGGGGCAAAAGGCGGCGTCGCTGCTGGCGTCGCACGGCCAGGCCTGCCGTGCCGAGCAGGGTTGCGAGCATTACGGTTTCTCGTTCGACGCCGGCGATCCCGACTTGGTCCATGTGGCCGAGCGATGGGAGAGCGCCGAGGCGCTCGCCGCGCACGGCCAGGCCGACCACCAGAAGGCGTTCGGCCGCGCGCTGCGGGACCACAAGCCCCAAGCCATGAGCGTCAAGGCCTGGGACGGCCAGTTCTGGCGAACGCTGGTCGGCGACTGAGCCTATCGCCGGCCCGGGCGGGACAAGTGCTTGCATCCCGCCGCATCGCCGCGTAGAGGCGCCCCCCTCGGTCGGGGCGTAGCGCAGCCTGGTAGCGCATCACACTGGGGGTGTGGGGGTCGCAGGTTCGAATCCTGTCGCCCCGACCAAGCAGGGCCGGCACGGATGCCGCCCTGCGCCGGCGCCGCCGGGCTTGACGGCGGCGCTTCCGTCGCCCGACAAGGGCGGCCATGAACGCAGACGCCCTTTTCACCCCCTTTCGCCACAAGACGCTGTCGTTGACGAACCGCATCGTCATGGCGCCCATGACGCGGTCGCAATCGCCCGGCGGTGTGCCCACGGCGGAGGTCGCGTCCTATTACCGCCGCCGGGCCGCGGCCGATGTCGGCTTGATCGTGTCGGAGGGCACGGGCGTGAACCGCCCCGCCTCGCTCAACGACCCCAACGTGCCCCGCTTCTACGGGGAGGCGGAACTCGCGGGCTGGCAGCACGTCATCGACGAGGTGCACGCGGTCGGCGGCGTGATGGCGCCGCAGCTCTGGCACGTGGGCAACGTCCGCACCCGGCACGAGAGCTGGACGCCGCCCGGACCCTATGACAGCCCGTCCGGTCTGTCGCGCCCGGGCAAGAGCTTCGGCCAGCCCATGGCCGACCACGAGGTTGCGGACGCCATTGCCGCCTTCGCCCAGGCCGCCGCCGATGCGAAGCGGCTCGGCTTCGAGGCGGTGGAGCTCCACGGCGCGCATGGCTATCTGATCGACCAGTTCTTCTGGGAAGGCACCAACGAGCGCGCCGATCCCTATGGCGGCCCCTCGCTGGTCGACCGGTCGCAGTTCGCTGCCGCCATCCTGCGCGCGGTGCGGGACGCGGTGGGCCCGGACTATCCGGTCATTATCCGGCTCAGCCAGTGGAAGCAGCAGGACTATGCCGTTCGCATGGCGAACTCGCCGGACGAGATGGCGGCGTGGCTGGGCGCACTGGCGGATGCTGGCGCCGATATCCTCCACTGCTCGCAGCGCCGCTTCTGGGAGCCGGAGTTCGAGGAGGACGGCTCTGACCTCAACTTTGCGGGCTGGGCCAAGAAGCTGACGGGGCTGCCCACCATCACGGTCGGCTCGGTCGGCCTGTCGGGCGAGTTCATCGCGGCCTTCGGCGGCGAAGGATCGGAGCCCGCCGCGCTGGACGAGCTGATCCGCCGCTTAGATCGGGGCGACTTCGACCTGGTGGGCGTCGGCCGCGCGCTGCTCCAGGATCCGCACTGGGCGACCAAGGTGCGGGAGGGGCGCTCGACCGAGCTTCAGCCCTTCCGCCGGGAGGCGCTGGCGACGCTCAGCTGATCGGTCCGGTCACGGCACGCTCCACTCGGAAGGGTCGGGCGTGTCGCCGATCAGCGCCAGCCCGTGCGCGATCGAGGTCAGCTCGCCGCCGGCCGCCAGCCGCTCCTCGCCGAACCGCCGCACGAAGATGGCGCGGATCGCCGGGATCAGCGACGACCCGCCCGTCAGGAACACGCGGTCCACCGCCTTTTCCTCCACGCCCGCGCGCGCCAGAGCCGTGTCCAGCGCCGCCCCGATCCGCGCCAGGTCGTCCGCGATCCACGCCTCGAAGTCGCGGCGCTTCACCTCGGCCGCGATCGTCACGTCGCCGCCCTCGAACCGGAACTCGGCCGCGTCCGCGTCCGACAGCGCCCGCTTCACCCGACCCACCGCGTCGTAGAGCGGGAAGCCCTGCTCCTCCTCGACCAGTGCGATCATGCGGCCGATCGGTTCGGGATCGATCGCATCGCGCTGCAACCGGCGCAGCTCCTCCAGCGTCCGCCGGTTCCGCATCATCGCCAGCCGCGACCAGTCCGCGAAATCGCTGAAATAGCCGCCCGGGATATCCAGCACCTTCCCGAACGAGCGATACCGGCCGCCCTTGCCCAACAGCGGCAGGACCAGCCGGTCGATGATCCGCCGGTCGAACCGGTCGCCCGCGATCCCAACGCCCGCCGACGCCAGCGGCACGCAGCGTCGTGTCGCGCCGGGCTCGCCCACGCGCACCAGCGAGAAGTCGGTCGTGCCGCCGCCGAAGTCCGCGACCAGGATCGTCGCCGGCTCGGTCAGCCGCTCGGCATAGCTGTGCGCCGCGCCCAGCGGCTCATAGACGTAATGCAGATCGACCCCGAACCCCTGAAGCATCAGGTCGTAGCGTTGCCGCGCCAGCGCCGGGTCGGGTCGCGCGCCCGCATATTCCACCGGCCGCCCCACCACCACGCGCCTGGGTCGCCCACCCCGATGGTCGCCCAGCCGCCCGCCCGAATGCGCCACCAGCTTCTGGAGGAAGAGCCGGCCCAGATCCTCGAACCGGAACGGCTTGTTGAAGATCAGCGCGCGCTCGAACAGCGGGCTCGCGGCCACCGTCTTGAACGACTGCACGAAGCGGCTGTCGAGCGGCGACTGGAGGTATTCCGCGATCGCCCAGGGCCCCGCCTCGTGCGCCACGCCGTTCCAGCCGCCCTCTTCCTCCCAGAAGCAGAGCGCGGAGCGGAACACCGCGCCCGCCGCCTCCTCGCCGGCGAACTCCACCAGCCGCGACCCGCCGCGCCCGTCCGCCTCGGCGACCACCGTGTTGGTGGTGCCGAAATCCAGCCCCAAGGCCGTCGCGGTCGCGCTTTCTTCGTCCTGCACGCCACGCTCCCGCTCGCCGAGGCGCGGCCATGCCACGGCGCCAATCGCGGGTCGAGCGCCTGCGGGCGACCGTGTAGGGCAGGGGGGTGACTCCCATCCGCCTCTCCCCCGCCCAGGCGCGCCGCGTCGCGCTGGCGGCGCAGGGTTTCGCCCGTCCGCGTCCCTCGCGAACCGGGCCGGCGGCGCTCGCCGCGACGCTGGACCGGCTGGCGCTGCACCAGATCGACAGCGTCAACGTGCTGGCACGCGCGCATTACCTCCCCGCCTTCTCGCGGCTCGGCCCCTATGACCGCGCCGCCTTCGACCGTGCCGCCTGGGGCCCGTCCAAGCAGCGGCGAATGTGGGAATATTGGGCGCATGAGGCGTCGCTGCTCCCGCTCGACCTGCACCCGCTTCTGCGCTGGCGTATGGCGCGCGCCGACCGGGGGCAGGCGGGCTATGGCTCGATGCGCCTCTTCGCCACGGAGCGCCGGGCGGATGCCATGGCGCTGCTCGACCGTGTGCGCGGCGAGGGGCCGCTCGCGGCGTCCGACCTCCAGACGGGTCGCACGGGCTGGTGGGAATGGTCCGAGCCCAAGCGCGCGCTGGAATGGCTCTTCTACGCCGGCCACCTGACCACGCGCACCCGGCGTCGCGGGTTCGAGCGCGTCTACGACCTGCCCGAGCGCGTGCTGCCGCCCGAGGTGCTGGCGCTTCCCACCCCGCCCGAGCACGAGGCGCAGGCCGCCCTGATCGAGCGCGCCGCCCGCGCGCTGGGCGTGGCGACGACGGGCGAACTGCGCGACTATTTCCGCCTCAACCCCGCAGACGGCGCCGCCGCCGTCGCGCGGCTGGCGGAGCAGGGCGTGCTGCTGCCGGCGGAGGTACCGGGCTGGCCCGCCGCCTGGCTCCACCGCGACGCGGCGATCCCGCGGCGCGTCCGGGCCCGGGCGCTGCTCGCCCCCTTCGACCCCCTGGTCTGGGAACGCGACCGGACCGAGCGGCTGTTCGGCTTCCGCTACCGCATCGAGATCTACACGCCCGCGGCCAGGCGCCAGTACGGCTATTACGTGCTGCCCTTCCTGCTCGGCGACCGCCTGGTCGCGCGCGTCGACCTCAAGGCCGACCGGGCATCGGCAAGGCTTCTGGTCCACGCCGTCCACGTCGAACCCGGTGCCCTGCCGGAAACGCACGATGCGCTGGCGGAGGAGCTGGCCGACATGGCCCGCTGGCTGGGGCTGGCGGAGGTGGTCCAGCCCTGACGGCCCGTACCGGTGGCCTGTACCCGCCGGCCGAGGCGCTGCCGGCCTGCGCCGGCAGGACGTGGGTGCGGAAAGAAATCGCTGTCCTACACGCGGAGCAAGTGGTTCCCCTTTCGTTCCACGAAGCCAGGGAACAGCCATGACCACCGACCGCATCCTCGACACGCTGCTCGACGACCTGATCGACCGGGAAGGCGGCTATGTGAACCACCCCGCCGACCGCGGCGGCGCCACCCGCTGGGGCATCACCGAGGCCGTCGCCCGCGCGGACGGCTATGCCGGCGCGATGGCGCTGCTGCCCCAGGCGCGCGCCCGCGCCATCTATCGCCGGCTCTACTGGACCGCGCCGCGGATCGACCGCGTCGCGACCCGCGCGCCCCGGCTCGCGGCCGAGCTGTTCGACACCGCCGTCAACATGGGGCCGGGCGTCGCCGTCTCCTTTCTCCAGCGCGCGCTGAACGCGCTCAACCGCGGCGCGTCCGACTATCCCGACGTGGCGCTGGACGGACGGATCGGCCCCGCCACGTTGTCGGCGCTGGACCGTTTCCTAGCGACGCGCGGCCCTTCGGCCGAGCAGGTGCTGCTCCGCGCCGCCGAGGCGCTCCAGGGCGAACGCTACCTCGCGCTCGCAGAGGCGCGGCCGGCCAACGAGGCGTTCCTGTACGGCTGGCTGGCCAACCGGGTGGGGGCGTGACCATGGAGCCTTCGCACGACGATGTTGAGAGCCTCCGCACGTCTCAACTTTCTCAACTTCACACCGCCGATCCCTGGGTGGGCAGGGCACGCCCGGCCTTTCTCTACGTGATGTACGCGCTGCTCCTCTGGTCGGTGCCGCTCGGCCTCATCGCCGCCGTCCGCCCCCACGCGGCCGACGCGATGGTGCGCGCCACGACGGCCTATCTCGCCGGCATCCCGGAGCCGCTCTACGCGCTCTTCGGCACGGGGTATCTGGGTTACACGCTGGCACGGGAATGGGGCAAGCGGCGGCCCTGAAATCCTCCTCGAGCTTGCTCGGGGAGGGGGACCGCTCGCGAAGCGAGTGGTGGAGGGGTAATCAGTATCGGACCATGTGGCGGGAAGGGCCCCTCCACCAGCTTCGCTGGTCCCCCTCCCCGAGACGAGCTCGGGGAGGAACACGAGCAGACGTTGCACGCCCGCCACCGTTCTCCCACATGGGCGACCATGAGCGGGAACACATCCGCCGCGCCCGTCTGGCACGGCACCACCATCTGTTCGGTCCGTCGCGGGGGCCGGGTCGTGATCGCCGGCGACGGCCAGGTCTCCATGGGCAACACGGTGATGAAGCCCAACGCCCGCAAGGTCCGGCGGATCGGCGCGGACGGGAAGGTGATCGCCGGCTTCGCGGGTGCAACCGCCGATGCCTTCACTCTGTTCGAGCGGCTGGAGGCCAAGCTGGAGCGGCACAACGGCCAGCTGATGCGCGCCGCGGTCGAGCTGGCCAAGGACTGGCGCACCGACAAGTATCTGCGCAACCTGGAGGCGATGATGATCGTCGCCGATCGGGAGGTGACGCTGATCCTGACCGGAAACGGCGACGTGCTGGAGCCCGACGGCAGCACCTGCGCGATCGGATCGGGCGGCAACTATGCGCTCGCCGCCGCGCGCGCCCTGTCCGATTACGAGACGGATGCGGAGGTCATCGCCCGCAAGGCCATGGCGGTGGCCGCCGAGGTCTGCGTCTTCACCAACGACCGGCTGACGGTGGAAACACTGGAAACGGCGTAGTTTTCTCCCCTCCCTGCAAGGGAGGGGCCGGGGGTGGGTGCCGAGCGTAGCGAGGCTCTGCCGCCAGCGACCAAGCGCGACCCTTCGGGTCGCGCACCCACCCAAACCCCTCTCTTCCACGGAGGGGCGAGAAAGAAGATGAACGACACCCTGACCCCCAAGGCGATCGTCGCCGCCCTCGACGCCCATATCATCGGCCAGTCCGACGCCAAGCGCGCGGTCGCCGTGGCGCTCCGCAACCGCTGGCGCCGGCAGAAGCTGTCGCCCGACCTGCGCGACGAGGTGACGCCCAAGAACATCTTGATGATCGGCCCCACCGGCTGCGGCAAGACGGAGATCAGCCGTCGCCTGGCGAAGCTCGCCGACGCGCCCTTCGTGAAGGTGGAGGCGACCAAGTTCACCGAGGTCGGCTATGTCGGCCGCGACGTGGAGCAGATCGCGCGCGACCTGGTGGAGGAAGCGATCCGCCTGGAGCGGGAGCGCCGCCGCCTGGCCGTCAAGGACAAGGCGGAGGAGGCCGCCATGGCCCGGCTCCTCGACGCGCTGGTCGGCAAGGACTCGAGCCAAGCCACGCGCGAGAGCTTTCGCCAGCGCTTCCGCGACGGCCATCTCGACGCGACCGAGGTGGAGCTGGAACTGTCCCAGGCACCCCAGATGCCCTTCGAGCTACCCGGCGGCGCGGGCCAGGTGGGCATGATTAATCTCAGCGAGATGATGGGCAAGGCGTTCGGCGGCGCCCCGCAGAAGCGCCGCAAGCTGCTGGTCCCCGCCGCCTGGGAGAAGCTGGTCGAGGAGGAGGCGGACAAGCGCCTGGACTCCGACGACGTGAACCGCGCCGCGCTGGCGGATGCGGAGGCGAACGGCATCGTCTTCCTGGACGAGATCGACAAGATCGCGGTCAGCGACGTTCGCGGCGGCTCGGTCAGCCGCGAGGGCGTGCAGCGCGACCTGCTGCCGCTGATCGAGGGCACCACGGTCGCGACCAAATACGGGCCGATGAAGACGGACCACGTCCTCTTCATCGCTTCCGGCGCCTTCCACGTGGCCAAGCCCTCGGACCTGTTGCCGGAGCTTCAGGGCCGGTTGCCGATCCGGGTCGAGCTGAAGGGGCTGACGGAGGAGGATTTCGTGTCCATCCTCACCGACACGCGCGCCTCTTTGCCCGCCCAGTACAAGGCGCTGATCGGGACGGAGGGCGTGACCGTCGACTTCACGGAGGACGGCATCCGCGCCGTCGCCCGCATCGCGGCGGAGGTGAACGGGCAGGTCGAGAATATCGGCGCCCGCCGCCTCCAGACCGTCATGGAGAAGCTGCTGGAGGAGGTGAGCTTCGACGCCGAGGACCGGCAGGGACAATCTTTGACGGTGGACGCCGCCTATGTCGACGCGCAGCTCTCCTCCATCGCGCGCAACACCGACCTCAGCCGGTTCGTGCTGTGAGGGCAGTCGTTCTCGCCCTGTTGCTGGTGCCCGGTGCGGCGCAGGCCGACGCGCTACAGGACCGCGTCCTGGCCGTCGCGCGCGCCACCTCGCCCGACCGCTACGCCTTTCGCCGCACCACCGCGATCGAACGGAGTGGTGCCGCGCGCAAGGTCGTGGTGGAGTCGTTCGACCCTCGCCTGGCGTCGGACGCCCGCTGGACCTTGGTCAGCGTGGACGGCCGCGCGCCCACTTCGAAGGAAGTGGCCGAGGCGCGAAAGATGAAGCGCGGGCCCACGCCCTCCTACCACGAGATCGCCAAATGGTTCGGCGGCCCGGCGTCCGTGACGCCGGCCGGCCCGGGCCGGTTCCTCTACCGCTTCGCGCGCCTGCCCGCCGGCGCGATCAAGATCGGGTCGCACGATGCCTCGCCGGACACCATGGCGGAGGCGCTGGTGAACGCGACCGCTGCCATCCCCTTCGTGGAGCGCGTTCGTCTCCGGTCCACCAAGGGGTTCCGCGTGATGCTGGTGGCAAAGGTCGACGCGATCACCGCCACCGGCCGCTACCGTCAGCTGGCGGACGGATCGGTCGTGCCCGATGGCGGCACCAGCGACACCACCGGATCGCTTATGGGAAAGAGCGGCGCGCTCAAGGTCGCGATCGGCTATTCCGACGTTCGCGCCGTCCGGTGACGCGTCAGAGGCACGCCTCCAGATAGGCGTGGTCGAAGCCGAACTGCCGCGCCTTTTCCAGCGTGTAGGGGCGCAGGCCCATGGACCGGTATTCGCCGATGATCTTGCCGTCCGCGGTCTCGTCCAGATACTCGAACTTGAACAGCTCCTGCGTGACGATGACGGGGCCTTCCATGCCGATCACTTCCGTCACGTTGGTGACGCGGCGGCTGCCGTCCCTCAGGCGCTTCACCTGGATGATGAGCTCGACCGAATCGGCGATCTGTCGGCTGATCGCCTCCTTGGGCACCTTGATGTCCGACATCATCACCATGTTCTCCATGCGGGCCAGCGCCTCGCGCGGGGAATTGGCGTGGAGCGTGCACATGGACCCGTCATGGCCCGTGTTCATGGCCGCCAGCATGTCGAAGCACTCGGCACCGCGGATCTCGCCCAGGATGATGCGGTCCGGCCGCATGCGCAGCGCGTTCTTCACCAGGTCGCGGATGCTGATCTCGCCCTGACCCTCCAGGTTGGCGGGCCGCGTCTCCAACGGCAGCCAGTGGGGCTGCTGGAGACGGAGTTCGGCCGCGTCCTCGATGGTCAGCACGCGCTCGCCCGGGTCGATCATCTTGCTGAGCGCGTTCAGCATCGTCGTCTTGCCGGAGCCCGTGCCGCCCGAGATCACGCAGTTGAACCGGCACGCACCCGCGATCTTGAGCGCGGTCGCCATCTTCGGGCTCATGCTGCCGAAACCCGCCATCATGTCCAACGTGATGGGCTTGGCCGAGAATTTGCGGATGGAGATCGCCGTGCCCTTGAGGGAGAGCGGCGGCACGATCACGTTGACGCGTGAACCGTCCTTCAGGCGGGCGTCGGCCAGCGGCGTGGTCTGGTCCACGCGGCGGCCGACGGTGGAGCAGATGCGCTGGGCGATCTGGAACAGGTGCTCCTCGTCACGGAACTGGATCTGCGCCAGCTCCAGCTTGCCTCCGCGCTCCACAAAGGTCTGGTCGGGGCCGTTGACCATGATGTCGCTGACCTTTGGGTCGGCCAGCAGCTCCTCCAGCGGCCCGAGCCCCAGAAGCTCGTCCACCAGCACCTTTTCCAGCGCGAACTGCTCTCGCCGGTTCAGCGTCAGCTTCAGCTCGGCCAGCACCTCGCCGATGATGGGCCGGAACTCCTCGGCAAGCTCGTCCTTGCCGAGCGTTGCGGCCGCCTCCGGGTCCACGCGCTCCAGCAGGCGGGGCAGCACCTGTTCCTTGATCTTGTGGATGGAGCTTTCAAAGCCCTCCTGGCGGCTGGACCCGGAGTCCCCGGACGCCGCCTGGCGATCGGCCAGCCGCTGCATGGCGTCCATCGCGGCGGCGGGGCCGGCGGGTGCGGCGTCCGCTGTCAGGATCGCGGCGTCCAGCGGCGGGAACTGCTCTCCGCCCGCCGGTTCCGGCGCAGCGGGGTTGGCGCCCGGTCCCTGCATGGGCTTGGCCACGCCGAAACCGCTGCGCCCGCCACCAACTGCGTTACGTCGCCCGAACGCGCTCATACCCGATCCTGCCTTCACGTGTCGCGCAGAGGGGTAGGGCCGGAGCGTTTATTTTCGACTAACCAGCCTTGGCGGCCGGCGCGTGCCGTCCTTATCCGCCGTTCGCCCGGAACAGCGCCAGCGTGCGCTCCTTGGCAAGCTCGGACGACGGCTCGTGATAGTCCTTGCGCCGGTCGGAGTTGAAGCCGTGCCCGGCCTCGTAGACGTACACGTCCGCCAGCGGCCATTCCTTCTCGATCACCTTCTCCACGCCCTCCATCGGGATGGAGCCGTCGAATCGGCCGAAATGCAGCGCCACCGGAACCTTGGGTTCGTCGTCCGCCGCCTTGGGGATCAGGCCACCATAATAGCCGGATGCCGCCGCCACGCCGTGCATCCTGGTGGCCGCGAACCAGGCCACCGACCCGCCATAGCAATAGCCGACCACGAACACCGGCCCGGCCCCGTCCGCCGCCAACCGGTCCACGCAGGTCTGCACGTCCGACAGCGACTGGTCGAACGAATGCGCGCGCGCCAGGCCCATGGCGCGTTCCAGGTCCGGGCCCGTATAGCCCGCCTCGAACCCGGGCTCCTCGCGATCGTAGAGCGCGGGCGCCAGCACCTCGTACCCGTCGCCCGCATACTCGTCCGCCATGTCGCGGATATGCTCGGTGACGCCGAAGATTTCCTGCACCAGCACCACGCCGCCCCGCCGCTCGCCCTGCGGCTGGGCGCGGTACACGTTGATCTCGGCACCATCGGCCATTGCCATCTTCTCGAACGAGCCCATGTTGATCCTTTCCTGTGTTCCGGGCTCCTTACCACGGCGATGTTGCGTCTTGGCACCCCCCGTGCTAGCCGCCCGCCCGACCTTATCGGACGCCCGGGCCTGTGCCTGGCGGCTCCTCTCCGACGGGTCGCTTCGAGTCTAGCGGACAAGGGGATCGCGTGGAGTCTTCCGGCGCCAGTGTAGGTGGCAACGTACAGGCGGGCCTCGGCGGCCGCTATGCCACCGCCTTGTTTGAGATCGCGCGCGATGCCCGCACCGTCGACCAGGTGGAGAACAGCCTGTCGGCGGTGCGCGACGCGCTGGACCAGTCGGACGATTATCGTCGGCTCACCACCAGCCCGCTGGTGTCGCGCGGCGACGCGGCGCGGGCCGTTCTCGCTTCCGCCGAGCGGCTGGGCGTGGACGCGACCACCCGCAGCTTCCTGGGCGTGCTGGCGCAGAACCGGCGCCTGTCCGAACTGCCGGCGATCATCCGCGCGTATCGCCGCCTGGCGGCCGCATACCGGGGCGAGACCACGGCGGAGGTCGTGTCCGCGCATCCGCTGGACGAGGCCCAGGTCGACCAGCTCCGCCAGCAGCTTCGCGCGCGCGTCGGCCGCGACGTTTCCGTCGACCTCCGCGTCGATCCCGAACTGCTGGGCGGCCTGGTCGTCCGGGTCGGTTCGCAGATGATCGACAGCTCCATTCGCACCCGTCTGAACACCCTCGCGCAAGCGATGAAAGGCTAATCATGGACATCCGCGCCGCCGAGATTTCGGCCATCATCAAGGACCAGATCGCCAATTTCGGCACCGAGGCCCAGGTTTCCGAGACCGGACAGGTGCTGTCGGTCGGCGACGGCATTGCGCGCATCTACGGCCTGGACAACGTCCAGGCGGGCGAGATGGTGGAGTTCGCCAACGGCGTGCAGGGCATGGCGCTGAACCTGGAGGCCGACAATGTCGGCGTCGTGATCTTCGGCTCCGACGCCGAGATCAAGGAAGGCGACACCGTCAAGCGCACCGGCACCATCGTGGACGTGCCGGTCGGCAAGGGCTTGCTGGGCCGTGTCGTGGACGGCCTGGGCAACCCGATCGACGGCAAGGGCCCGATCGTGTCCGACCAGCGCAGCCGCGTCGAGGTAAAGGCGCCCGGCATCATCCCGCGCCAGTCCGTGTCGGAGCCGATGCAGTCGGGCCTGAAGGCGATCGACGCGCTCGTGCCCGTCGGCCGCGGCCAGCGCGAGCTCATCATCGGCGATCGCCAGACGGGCAAGTCCGCCGTCGCGATCGACGCCTTCATCAACCAGAAGACGGTGAACGCGGGCTCCGACGAGAGCAAGAAGCTCTACTGCGTCTACGTCGCGGTCGGCCAGAAGCGGTCCACGGTTGCCCAGCTGGTCCGTACGCTGGAGGAGCAGGGCGCGATGGAATATTCCATCGTGGTCGCCGCCACCGCATCCGACCCGGCGCCGCTACAGTTCCTGGCGCCCTACACGGGCTGCGCCATGGGCGAGTATTTCCGCGACAACGGGATGCACGCGCTGATCGTCTATGACGACCTGTCCAAGCAGGCTGTCGCCTATCGCCAGATGTCGCTGCTGCTCCGCCGTCCGCCGGGTCGCGAAGCCTATCCGGGCGACGTGTTCTATCTGCACTCGCGCCTGCTGGAGCGCGCGGCCAAGATGAACGGTGACAATGGCGGCGGCTCGCTGACCGCGCTGCCGATCATCGAGACTCAGGCCGGCGACGTGTCGGCCTACATTCCGACCAACGTGATTTCCATCACCGACGGCCAGATCTTTCTGGAAACCGACCTGTTCTTCGCGGGCATTCGCCCCGCCATCAACGTCGGTCTGTCCGTGTCCCGCGTGGGCTCGGCTGCGCAGACCAAGGCGATGAAGAAGGTGTCGGGCTCCATCAAGCTGGAACTGGCCCAGTATCGTGAGATGGCGGCGTTCGCGCAGTTCGGCTCCGACCTGGACGCCTCCACGCAGCGCCTTCTGAACCGCGGCGCTCGCCTGACCGAGCTGCTGAAGCAGCCACAGTTCAACCCCATGCCCTTCGAGGAGCAGACGGTGTCGATCTTCGCGGGCACCAACGGCTTTCTCGACACCGTGCCGGTGAACGCGGTCACCCGCTACGAGGCGGCGATGCTGACTGAGATGCGGTCCAGCCATGCCGACCTGCTGGCCGACATCCGCGACAAGCGCGACCTGTCCAAGGAGACGACGGACAAGCTCAAGGACGCGCTGGGCCAGTTCGCCAAGACGTTCGCGTAAAGACAACCCCGTCACCCCGGACCTGATCCGGGGTCCCGCTTCTCGGAGGCGGCGGCAAGAGGACCAGAATGGCCAGCCTCAAGGCACTCAAGATCCGGATCGGCTCGGTCAAGTCGACCCAGAAGATCACCAAGGCGATGAAGATGGTCGCCGCCGCCAAGCTGCGCCGGGCGCAGGAGGCGGCGACGGCCGGGCGCCCCTATGCAGAGCGGCTGGAGGCGGTGGTCGCCAATCTTGCGTCGCGCGTCACCGTGTCCGACGCCACGCCGCGCCTGCTGGCCGGTACCGGCCAGACCCAAGTCCACCTGCTGGTGGTCGCCACGTCCGAGCGCGGCTTGGCCGGTGCCTTCAACACCAACATCGTTCGCGCCGCCCGCCGCAGGGCCGAGCAGTTGGAGCGCGAGGGCAAGACCGTCCGCTTCTACCTGGCCGGCAAGAAGGGGCGGGTGCTGCGCCGTACCTATGGCAACGCCGTGGTCGCGGACCCTGATCTGTCCGCCATCCGCACCGTCGCGTTCGACGACGCCCGCGCCATCGCCGACGACCTGCTCGTCCGCTTCGAGGCCGGTGAGTTCGACGTGGCCCACCTCTTCTATGCCCGGTTCCAGTCGGCCCTGGTGCAGGAGCCCGTGGGCCGGCAGATCATCCCGGTGGCGCTCGGAAGCGGACAAGCGACGGGGGGCGTGGTGTCCGGTTCCGCCGACGCGGTGACCGAGTACGAGCCCGACGAGGATGCCATTCTGGCCGACATCCTGCCGCGCAACGTCGCCGTTCAGGTGTTCCGCGCCATGCTGGAGAATGCGGCGTCCGAGCAGGGCAGCCGCATGACCGCCATGGACAACGCCACTCGCAATGCCGGCGACATGATAAAGCGCCTGTCCATCCAGTATAACCGCGCCCGCCAGGCTGCGATCACCACCGAACTGGTGGAGATCATCTCCGGCGCCGAAGCGCTCTGACATTCCCCGAGAGGTAGAACCCATCATGGCAACCGCCGCTGAAGACATCCGCCCGAACCTGACGGGTCAATCCAACAATGTCGGCCGCATCGCGCAGGTGATCGGCGCCGTCGTGGACGTGCATTTCGACGAGCGCCTGCCGGCCATCCTTTCCGCACTGGAGACGGACAACAACGGCAACCGCCTCATCCTTGAGGTCGCGCAGCACCTGGGCGAGAACACGGTACGCACCATCGCGATGGACTCCACCGAGGGCCTGACCCGCGGCCAGCGCGTGCGGGACACCGGCAACCAGATCACCGTGCCCGTCGGACCCAAGACGCTGGGCCGCATCCTGAACGTGGTGGGCGATCCGATCGACGAGCGCGGGCCGGTCAATTCGGAGCACAAGGCGCCGATCCACGCGTCCGCGCCGCTATTCGTGGACCAGTCTACCGAGAGCGCCATCCTGGTCACGGGCATCAAGGTCATCGACCTGCTCGCCCCCTACGCCAAGGGCGGCAAGATCGGCCTGTTCGGCGGCGCGGGCGTCGGCAAGACGGTGCTGATCCAGGAGCTCATCAACAACATCGCCAAGGGCCATGGCGGCACGTCGGTGTTCGCGGGCGTCGGCGAGCGGACGCGCGAGGGCAACGACCTCTATCACGAGTTTCTGGACGCGGGCGTCATCGCCAAGGACGCGGACGGCAACCCGACCAGCGAGGGCTCCAAGGTCGCGCTCGTGTTCGGCCAGATGAACGAGCCCCCCGGCGCACGTGCCCGCGTGGCGCTTTCCGGCCTGACGATCGCCGAGTATTTCCGCGACCAGGAGGGCCAGGACGTGCTCTTCTTCGTGGACAACATCTTCCGCTTCACCCAGGCGGGCGCCGAGGTGTCGGCGCTGCTGGGCCGCATCCCGTCGGCGGTGGGCTACCAGCCGACGCTGTCGACCGACATGGGCGCGCTGCAGGAGCGCATCACCTCCACCAACAAGGGCTCGATCACGTCCGTGCAGGCCGTGTACGTGCCCGCGGACGACCTGACCGACCCGGCGCCAGCGACCTCGTTCGCCCACCTGGACGCGACCACCGTGCTCAGCCGCGCGATCTCGGAGCTGGGCATCTACCCGGCCGTGGACCCGCTCGACTCGACCAGCCGCGTGCTGGAGCCGCGCGTGGTCGGCCAGGAGCATTACGACACGGCGCGCGCCGTCCAGTCGCTGCTCCAGCGCTACAAGTCGCTCCAGGACATCATCGCGATCCTGGGCATGGACGAGCTGTCGGAGGAGGATAAGCTGACTGTGCAGCGCGCCCGCAAGATCCAGCGCTTCCTGAGCCAGCCCTTCCACGTCGCCGAGGTGTTCACGGGCATTCCCGGCAAGTTCGTGGCGGTCGAGGACACGATCCGCAGCTTCAAGGCGGTGGTGGACGGCGAGTATGACCACCTGCCCGAGAGCGCCTTCTACATGGTGGGCGGCATCGACGAGGCCGTCGCCAAGGCGGAGAAGATGGCGCACGAGGCGTGAGCCCCGCCGGGGCGGTGTCTGGTACGCCGCCCCACCATAGTTCCCAGGGCGCCTCGCCGAAGCAGGGGCTGGATTGATCGTGCCGCTGCACTTCGAACTCGTGACCCCGTCCAAGCTCGTCCGGTCGGAGGACGTGTACATGGTTGTCGTTCCCGGCACGGAGGGCGACTTCGGCGTGCTGGAGGGCCATGCGCCGCTGATGAGCACGATCCGCGACGGGGCGCTCTCCGTTTATCGCGCGCAAGGAGCGCAGCCGGAAACGGTGGCGATCCGCGGTGGCTTCGCGGAGGTGAACGGCCGGGGTCTGACCGTGCTGGCCGAGCACGCCGACTGACCTCGCCCGCTTCCGGCTAGGTCGCAGGGCGTCGGGCGATCCGGATCCAGGTCTGGAGGCCGCGGGCCATTAACCGGCCGTCCTCCCCGAACAGGGCGACGCCGGAGGTGACGCGGCGTTCGGACGCGCGCTCCAGGGGCCAAGCCATTACAACGCAGCGGTCGCCAACGCGTGGACGCTCCAGCACCTCGGCCTGCATGGTGCCGGTCAGCGCGCCGTGGCGCCCGTCCAGCGCCACCCAAGCATAATAGCCCGGACAGTCGATCGCGGCCCACACCATCTCCTCCGCGACGCGCCCGTCCGGTCCCACGAAGGCGGCATCCACCTCCCAGACACCCGCCACGGTGCCTGGTTCCGCCCCTGCCAGCTGGCCGCTACGGATTTGCAGTCCCTGATCCGGGGAAAGCTGGTCGCCGCAGCACAGGCAAATCGGGTGGAAGCTCTGATACGCCTCGCCCGCGCGGCGCGCCTGATCGACGGTGGCGGGCGAGGGCGGCACGGGCAGGGCGCCCGGATCGGCGGCGACCGCCTGCGCCACCAGCGTGCCGCCGTCCGCCAGCGTCGGCGGCTCGGCCGCGGCGTCGAACGTCATTGGTTTGTCCAGCGGGGTGGGCGCCCGCATCATCACGGCACGGTGCCCGCCCGACAGGCGTGCCAGCAGGCCGGCCACATAGCCGCCGTTGCCGGAATGTGGCGGACCGCGGAAACGGCCCTCTACGGTCACGGTCTGCACGATCTTCATCCCCCCTGTTCCGACGATCCTAGCCGCGGCAGTTGAACGTCGCTAGGTCCGCCGAAAATGTCAGCAGGGGGTCCGGCAGGATGAGCGAGCAGGTGGGAACGGCGGATACGGCATCGCGCGAGGCGCGGTTGAAGCCGGTGACGGACGGCGAGTGGGCGGGCTGGTTCCTGTGGCAGAGCGACGCGTTCGAGAACCGGGCCGGCCCCTTCTACGAGCGGGTCGACGCGGACGGATCGGGCGTGTCCGCCTTTCGCGCGGGGCCCGAGCACATGAACGGTGGCGGCTTCATGCACGGCGGCTGCCTGATGACGTTCGCGGACTCGGCGCTGTTCACCATCGCGCGGCCCGCCATGGAGGGGCATTTCGGCGTCACGGTGAACCTATCGGGCGACTTCCTCAGTTCGGCGCGTACGGGTGCGTTCATGGAAGCGCGGGGACGCGTGACGCGCGCCACGCGAAGCTTGGTGTTCGTCCAAGGGCTGGTGACCGCGGACGGCGAGCCCGCGCTGAGCTTCACGGGCATCATCAAGAAGGTCGGACGGCGCTAGCGACGTCGCCCCGACGTGCGCGGAAGGTGAGGAACCGCGCACTACGTCATCGAAGGAATCATCCTCGTACGGGCCGTAGTCCGTCGGCACGGCGCCGTACCGATCGGGACGCCGGAGCCGGAGCAGGTAGAGGGCCAGGCGATTGTCGTAGCGGCGGCGCTCCCCCACCTGCCGGCCGCGCCAGCGGATCGGGCGCGCGACGCCATCGACCGCGCGTCCCTCGAACACGGTGCCGGGCAGCGGCGGCGCGAACACCGCGTCCCAAGCGGCGACGAACCCCTCGGCGCCCGCCCGCGCGCGCAGCCTGTAGACCGTCTGGAAACTGCGCCCCACCGCCCGGGCCGCGGCGACCACGCAGCGCGTGGCGGCCAGCGCCGCGATGAAGGCGACCTGAGTTTCGGGCGTCCAGCCGTCGCGGCGGGCGCGCAGCGGCACGGGCGTGAAGGGCAGGGTGGCAGGAGGCGGCGGGATGCTCATCCGCCAGCGTGGAGCACAGGTGGGGGTCTGTAGGACAGCGCTTTGTCTGCGAACGGCGTGTCCCGGAGGTGGTTCGCTGTCACAGGGCATAAAACGACCGGTCCGCCTTTTGGCCTCCCACATCTAAGCTCGGAGAAGGGCGATTGGAAACGTGTCGCGGGAAAGTCATGCGGTCTGCTGCTGCTGAACCGACGACCTGCAGCCTGTGCTGCTGATATTTCCTGTGCGGAAGAGCCGAATGCCAGCTTTCGCCCAACGCGAGACGCTCGGTTGTTAGATCGGGGCTCTTGAAAGCGGTCATTCGTTTAGGGCGATCTGTCCCATCCCGGGCACTCGTGGTGCAAAATCGAGAATTACGCGTCAAAGAGCCAAAGAACGTGAAGTCGGATGCGCGCCTAGAATGGAGCGGGAGGTTTGTAAGTCATCGATACGCGTTCAATATTGCCATTCAGTCCTAGCACTACCTCAATGTCCCAGTAGAGTTTCCCAAGGCCATCAGGCGCGTACGAGAGTCTGTACGGCTGCCATAGCTTGTTGTCGCTGCGGACGTGTTCGACCTTCCACACGCTGCTAAACGATGCTTGCAAGAAGGCATCGCGAGGCGAAACCTTGGTCTGGTCATATGAGGCGATTGATCCCGCAAGGAGTTCGAAAGACTGAAATTTGCCAGCTTTTAACCGACGTTGAGCGTCCTCTAGCTTGGCAATAAGACTGCTTGCGTTTCGAAAGCTAAGTCCGCTTAATTGTCGTGTGGTAGGAACCGGCACGGCCTGTGTGGCCTGTGCTCCGCCGTTAGCAGGCTGTCCCACTAGAGGCTGTTATGGACTTGCGCGGGGGTGTGATTCATCCGGCTGTGGATGAGCATTTGCCGCAGGCCGTATCCGTCTGACATCAGCGACGAGGAATGGTCGTTGGTGGTGCCTTACCTGCTGTTG